>Ga0209520_10000092_pt1 | contig 42652 bp, 58 predicted proteins | sample Rifsed16ft1_FD_184009 | JGI IMG/M metagenome (GOLD analysis project Ga0209520, IMG submission 184009) | Soil microbial communities from Rifle, Colorado, USA - sediment 16ft 1 (version 2) | ecosystem: Environmental > Terrestrial > Deep subsurface > Rock core/Sediment | place: Rifle, Colorado...
GGCGCTATTTCTCCCAAGCCTAAAGAATATAAATCACCTAAAAGAAGATGACAATATTAACTAATGAACCGATAAGGTTGTTTAAGGATACAGATAATTGGGATGGCAAACTCGTTGCTAACTTTAGGAATTTAGAATTTGCTCTTGAAGACATAACCTCACTAATTGGTGAAGTAGATGCAAGGGGACGGCTTGTTAATAACAGAGGATTTAATATAGGGCGAATGCAACTTTATCCTTATATTAACTTATCTAATACTGACCTTGTCCAAAATTTCCTTGTATTAGAGCCACGATTTTCAGGAGAGGAGGCGGGATTTTGGATACATCCATATACGATAGATAGTGGAGAGTCGCAGATAGTATTATCCGAAGATGTCAACTTGCAGACGGGGTCAGCTCTAAAATTAGAGGCAAGTGCATTAGACGGGACTGTGAGTATTTCGTCTATATTTCTTGGCACAGTTGGAACACCACAGCCGTTAGTGTTTAATGTAACTAATTTGACTGGCTCAACATACGCACTAACAGAAGCAATGCGAATAGATACGAACTATGATGTTCAGATTGGCGATACAGGGACTATTCTTACTTCTACAGAGCGACTGCATATAACTAAAGACGGAGGGGCGAGTGGGGCGTCTGCGGTAGTTATAGAGAATTCTAATAGCACTGGCGGGCAATCTAAATCCGCACAATTAGTATTAGCGAGCAATAATTCTGCAAAGTGGAGTATAGAAACAGATATTGGCAGGGCTGGAACACATAACTTTGGCATAAGGGACTTAACCGTAAATAAACCAAGAATGTGGTTTGATGCAAGTTATGGGCATTTATATATTGGCAGAGATACTGACAATACCATAGTTAGCGCTGAAAGTGGGACAAGAGTTCTTTCCCTCGAAGCACCAACTAATTCTCGCCTACTCCTACGCACTACACTTGACCCAGCTGTTGCTAGTAGCGGCGACCCTTATACAGTTCAAGTTGCCTTTGGTCAAGATTTAGGTGTTGGCGGTGTTATACAGAGCGGGTCGGGTCAGCAGTCGTGGTTGCTAATACATCATCTCACGGACACTCATTCTGCACAGCTAACTTTTGGTGCTGGACATATAGATATATCACATACTTATAGTTCTGTTAGGTCGGCATCTACTTCATTTTGGCAGAGGGGGTTAGTAGTCGGCGATGCCCATACAGGATTAGCTTTAGGGAGTATATCTCCAGCATTCTCCGCCTATGGAACGTGTCTTTTAATCAATGATAACCAGCCACGTATATTATTTCAAGATTTAGACCAACTTACTGCAACACAGCACTTAAATGGTGAGGGGCTATTTACTATTGATTGTGGCGGAGATGTAATGGCATTTAAACGTAGCACTACTACGGATAGCTGGGTAAGTGCGGATATGCTTGTTCTTAATAGTGGTGGCGTTAAGCAAGTCGGAGCGAGTGCTAATACGCAGGGTGATATACTATATTTTAACGGGTCTAATTGGGTGGCTCTTGGCTACGGAACGAGTGGGCAATTCCTTAAAACACAGGGAATTGGTGCTAATCCTATCTGGGCAGACGAGGCGGGTGTAGGTGATATGCTAAAGTCCGTTTACGATACTGATAATGACGGAATAGTTGATAACAGCGAATTAGTAGGCGGTAAAGCTGAAACGGAGTTTGCGTTACTTGCGGGAAGGGCAGGTGGGCAAATTTTATATGGTGGAACGGCAACTACGGAAGAATTACATTTATATGACAATCCTACTAATAATAATGGTGTAAAGATATATCAAAATGGGCTGGGCGATAAGCACGTAGAATTGCTCATAAATAGTGGTTCATATTTCAGAGTAACACACGCCAATACAGGTGAGGATTATGCCTTTGCAGGCGTGCCAATGATAATAAGAACAAGCGGGGCGAGTTTTCCAGTGGCTTCGGCAATACTTGAACTGTTCAGCACTACACAGGGATTTTTACCCCCACGAATGACTACTGCTCAAAGGGATTTAATTGGCACACCCGTAGCTGGGCTTATTATTTACAATGCAACTACTAATGAGTTAAATGAATATAACGGGAGTGGCTGGGTAGCATTATTACCTACTGCACTTGCAAGTGCGAAACTTTTTGTAGGCAATGGTTCTGGTGTAGCTACAGCAGTAACCTTATCTGGTGATGTAACTAATGACAATGCTGGGGTTACAGTTATCGGCAACGATAAAGTTACCTATGCTAAAATACAGAATGTATCTACTAACAATCGGCTTCTTGGCAGAGCAACCGCTGGTGCTGGAGATGTTGAAGAGATAACACTTGGGACTAATTTATCAATTAGTGGGACCACGCTTAATGCAAGTGGCGGTGGCGTAACATCCTTAAATAATCAGACAGGGGTCGTAGTAGTAAAATCCATTGCAGAATGTAGATTAGATTATGTGAGTGGCACTGTTATAAAGCTATCACCATATAAGGGCAATAGCATAGAAATAAATGGGCTTACAGAGACGGTTAATAGTGAGACCTGCTTAACTACAAATAATCTACTTACTGCAACTGGGACTAATTTTGGTTACTCAATGGCGGTAAGCACACTATATTATATTTATCGTAGCAATGCTAATGCTACTTATGCCCCATCTTCTTTACGAGCAAGTTTCGCTGCTCCAACTTTAGTAAGTGGCGTATATTATTTGGGTTCAAGTGGCAATGCGTTAAATTGGCGTTTTGTGGGTATGGTAAGGACTGATAGTTCTACACAGTTTGTGGATAGTGATACGGCACGGTTAGTAGTAAGTTATTATAATCAAAAGAAGGCAAGATTATTTACTTGCCCAGCGTATAGTGATAATAATGAGACTACCTCGTATTCAATAAATAGCACTACTTGGGTTAGGGCAAATGACGGGACTGGTAGTATGGTGGAATACATCTCTGACGGAGTTCATCCGATAAAGCTGACCGCAGTGGCAAGTTTTAGTAGCCAAGCAGTCATAAAATATTTGGGATTAAATTTTGATAGCATTACTGATTGTGTGGTGAATCTGGTGGTGGTGGATAGTGGTGAATATGGTGGTGGCTCAATCTTTTATGAGAGGATACTTTCTGAAGGTTACCATTATTCTAATCTAATGTGTAGAGGCAATGCGGCTATAGCATTTACAGTTTATGCTGACATTGCGCGGTTAGGTGCTGTAGCCGACCCGTATGCAACATTTCTTATCGGGGAGATAATGATATGAGAAAATTCTACAAAATAGACACTGCTTGTAATATAGCAAAATTTCACGACAAGCTAAATGCTCTTGGTATAAATGTTATAACTATTCGTGGCGGTGGTGAGGATAAAGACCATCAGGCATTAACAAGCGAAGTGGAAGTAGAGCAATTAGCTACTGATGATTATGCTACACAGATACAGAATTCGATTATTGCTATACAGAGTGAAAAAAGTATTGACGATAATAACTCATTGATTGTAAAATCAGCGATTGATAAGTTAGAGAAAGGCAACGATTTTACCGCTCTAACAAAAGATGAGCGGATAAAGTTAATACTACATTTAGCGAAAAAATAAAGCTATGATGAAAGGCAATAGCATTAGCGAAAAGCCCGCTGAAGATTACATCAGAGCGATTGCAGATAAGTTTATACGAGGCGAGAAGGTTACAGAAACCGAGAGTGTGCTGATAGGGTGGTATCCTTTTTTTAATTTAGAGGGAATTTATGGACATAATAATATTAGGACTGATAGCCATATTTAGTGCAGGCATAATCGTATGGATATATGCAGTATTAGTCGATAGGCATTATAGAGAAGAGCAATCAGATGCCGATAGATTATCAGATAAAATGAAAGCAAATAAAAAGGACTAATTATGTTTAATCAGGAAATATACGATTATGAACATAAGGAAGGGAAAGGGGAATATAACAAAAAATATTACCAAGAACATAAGGAAAAACGTAGAGAAGAAAAAAGAATGAAAGATAGAAAATATGCCTCAAAACATAAAAAAGAGATAAGGGCATACCAAAAGAAATATTACTCAAATCCTAAACATAGAGAAGAAAGAAGAGTATATCTTAAGCGCCAATTCCGAGAATATGGTAAATCCCCCCAAATATTATATTCTTCTTGTAAAGCTAAAGCTAAATATCGTAGTTATGCCTTTAATTTAACCTATGAGCAATTTCTAACTTTTTGGCAGAAACCTTGTTTCTATTGTGGTAATTCTGTTGAAACAGTAGGGCTTGATAGAATAGAAAATAGGTATGGTTATTCAATGGATAATGTTATATCGTGCTGTAAGTGGTGTAATTGGATTAAAAAAGATTGCTCGCAAATGGAATTCGTTAAACATTGTAAAAAGATAGTAGATAATTGCATAGAAATTTTAGGTTAGAATGAAGGATAGTAAAGATGATTGAGACATTAAAAGATAAATGGGTTTATTATGCTGTAACTGTAATTATCGGTGGGATAATATTAAGCTGGCTATGGACATTGCAGGGATTTGCCAATGCACACGCAGAGCGATTAGCGAAAATCGAGACATCACAGGAATATAGCTACAGAGAAGTTATACGGCGCCTTGATAAGATAGAAACAAAAATGGACGGATTAGGGAAATAGGAATAAATAGAATATGAAAAACCTATCTATGTTCTTTTCTATCGATTGTAATAACACAATTTCTCTATGGCAATTATTGATAGGTATGATTGCCATTTACAAAATTTGATATGTCAGATATAAAGTGCGTAAAATGTAAGGCAATAGTATTACAGAAATGCCCTATCTGTAGTGAGTATAATTGCCCTGAATGTAATATTATCTGTCGTAACGAAAAATGTGAGGCAGAAATTATTTTTACAGAAAACGAATAATATGATACACATACATATCAGTGAAGAGCCACAGCAACCCAAACACGAACATAGCTTTTTTAGATATGAGGATGAGACGATATTTACACCAGAGGATATGGTAACACATAAGGAAGTTATAACTCACCGACTTAAATCTATAATATGTTTATGCGGTGAGGTGTTAGAGGTAACTCCACAGGCAAAACGAGATAGGGTTGTCGAGAATAATATTACATATACAAAATTAAATTAAAGAAAGTGAGGTGAGAAAGATTATGAAGATTAAGTTATGGATGATGATGTTGATACCGCTATCATTTATTGCGGGGTGTAAGGTAGTAGAAAGTGTAATCGAAGGCATATCTGGAGCGGTGGGTGGTTCACCGGGAGAAGTAGGAACTACAATCGCAACAGGTGTGGCGACAGGCGGGACTTCGTTTTTAATTCAATTAGGCATAGGTGCTTTAACTGGATTAGGGACGGGGCTACTCGGCTGGGCAAAGAATAAAGAGGCAGATGGACGAACACCTAAATTGGACTATAAGAAAGTAGGGGCGGACATTGCTTGGGGCGGACTTGCTGGAGTGGTAACTAATTTGATGGGCGTTCCGTTAGAGACAACAACCGATATAGGTAAAAATGTCGGAGCAGTTGTTATGACCGATTGGGGAACTAAAGCGTTGTGGCGACATCTATTAGTTTATGGATTTGAGTTTGTGAAGAAGATGATAACTAAACCTAACTCTTAATAAACCCTCTTCTCAAGGTAACTCTCACTAATCTCACGATTGGTGAGAGTTTTTATTTTAATAATAGCTCTTGATATTCCTTTTTAATTCCAAGTATATTTTTTATAAAACGCTCTCTACTTTGCGGTGAATGAAATCTCTGTGGATGTATTTTAGGGAACATTTTTAAGTAACTTTCGATTTGCTTTATTACATATTGCTTATTATTAAAAACATCATTATTGGTAAATCTTAATACTAAATGCCCCTTACTGTGAATGTATGCGTCTTGCCGAATATCCTTTTGCATTTGCTCTCTGCAATTATGATATTCACCATCTACTTGAATATATAAATTACACTTTGACTTACCTTTCGTTTTTATTAGTATATCAGGTATTATAGAACCTATAATAGATTGATAGATTGGAACTATTCCTAAATCATACATAATAATCTTTAGCATTTCAAGTTCTGCTAATTGGGGATGTCTGCGATTATATATCTTATAGTGTTGTAATTTATCTCTTGATACTAAATTATGTTTATTCATTGATTAACTCCTTTCTCTTAATCAGCGTTAGCCAGAGCTTAAGTTGGGTAATTCATAGTATTGGGGACATTTTCTACCTTTATCCCAGTAAGTTCGTCTAATCCATTTCTTTATCCTTTTTTTTATTCGTTTTGTTTTTTCTCGTATGGATTGATTTATAGGTAGATTATGTATTAGATTATGGCATTCTCTACATACTGCCATTAAATCGCTTAAATATTCCTTACTAATTCTCTTATATGTTAGATGATGAATATCTATTTTTACTAAACGATAGCAGATACTGCATTTTCCTTTATACAATTTAGATTGTCTAAATTTATTCTTTGTTTCTTTCCAATGATTTGATATTAAATAATTCTCTCTGTAACTTTTATTCATTATGCAAATAAAAAAGTCCTCACGGTATCCAGCTAAAGATTGTGAGGACTTAAATATTAGGTCGGATATTCACCAACCTTTTATTTTCGCTTAATAGCTGGATACCTAATATACCCTATCGTCAGAAGTCAAGTAAAATCTTTAATATTATTTATAAATAATCCTTGACAGCCCTTTCTGAATTAACTTAAAGTATCCCCCCAGAATGAAATGCAGTATCTTGAAGCATGATACAATAGTCAAAGAATACCTACCGCTTGTGATAAATGAAGCAACGCATTTTGCTAAAGCCGTCCCCCAATCTGTGCAGATAGATGACCTTATACAAGAGGGTAGTAAGGGATTGCTTGACGCTATTGATAAGTTCGATACAGCAAGAAATGTAAAGTTTGGCATATATGCAAGGATACGGATACGAGGTGCGATTTATGATTACTTAAGGCGATTACTAAAAAGTAGGAATATATTTAATAAGCAAAGACGGATAGATATATTTTCTCAAAGATATATATCCGAACACAATCACCCGCCGAGTGATGATACGATAATGCAAAAGGTAGATATAACGAGAGAGCAATTATATTTCTCTCGTAACACTGCCAATAATGGACAGCTTCTTACATCACAAGATTATGAGATAGAGCCGTCAGTCAAAGATGATTATTTCCCTTCGGAGTTGATAGAGTATATGTGCAAGTATCTATCAAGACAGAATGGGCAGATAATTCGGCTTCGCTATATTAAATCCTATACGCTTAAAAAAATAGGGGTTATGTTACAATTATCCGAATCGAGAATATGCCAATTACATACAGAGGCATTACAAAGAATAAAGGAAGTCATTAAAAGCAGACCTCAACTCATTGCATCATAGGAAGAAATCCCACAGTTGCCCTAATTTTTAAGGTTTGCTTATAAGTTCGTGGCATAGCTCCGAACAGAAATCGGTCTGCTTATTACTTATAAACTTTTTTGCACAGAAGACGCATTCAGTTGCTCTCGCAATTTCACTGCTTCCGTTCGTGCCTTTTTTTACCATTCGTATATCTTTCCTATTATTATAATTCCATCTACACCCTTTTTGACAAAATTTCTGCTTACCCCGTATACGCTTAAAGTATCGACCACAATTACTACAAATTTGGGACAATCCAACCAGTTGAAATGAAAATTGATAATTTAATCCAGTTATCTCATCTATGGGCATTTTAATACCCCTCTGGCAAGTTACACGCTTTTACTATCTAATTACATTGTCTTGTCAATAATATTGCCCTACAGCCCCGATAAACCTCGAATAATGCCCCTATTTCCTATAGAGGTGGAGGCAAGGGCTTCATTTTCATCCATTTCAATGTTAATGCCCTGCTTTAACTCATCTATTCTATGTTGTAATGTTTGACTATCTTTTATACCACCTTTTACATAAAGTAAAGTATCTAAAGCTCTTCCATATTTATTTATTTCGGCTTGGCATTTCCAATAAGTTAGCTTAAATTCCCATTTTGTCCACTCACTATGGAGACCTTTAATATCGTGGCAATCTTGACATAACAAAATATAATTACATACGGCATCCACACCACCTGCCTGTAGAGGCGTAATATGATGGACTTCTGGATTTAGTCCATTCTTACATAAAGGATTCATACATTCATAATCAAAAAACTTTTTATATGTCCCCATTAAATAAGCCCTTCTTTTATTTTTGCTCATTCTCCTATCTTCTCCGAAACAAATAAAGGGCAGGGTGCAACGATAGGAACGGATTCTGAATTGCTTCAGAAGACGTGCTACAATTTCCCTGCCCAGTATTATTAACTTGTTCCATTTATCCTTCCAATCGTTGCTATATATATATCGTCTATTCATTGTATTTTCCTTCAATACTTGAGAGTTTCTAATGCAGACCCGCACAGTATCTTATTCTCTATGTCCATATTCTCATTCTATTTCAACCTCGACACTATCCTCATTTGCCTTTCTTAAAGTTCTCAATATAGTTACTATCTTTTTAACTCCGCATTCACAATCCACACACGCCTTACCCCTATATGCAAATCTTAAGGTGCATCTATGTCCCTTGTGAACACTACCCCTTGCGTGTTGAGTGTATATCTGATTGCTCATACTCTCAACCCATAATCACCTCAACGCTATCCTCTTGCGATTTAACTGCTTGTGTGGTTACTTTTCTAACATAACGAATGTCATCATCGGGAATTATCCACCCATTATTTTTAATACCATCAATAATAATTTTAGCACAGACATTATCACTATCTAATATTCTACCTCGACAAAAGGCAGTGATTGTAATATCAACAGGGAATTTCAGCTTAATTAGGTTTTTGTCATTCTGTTCACCCAATATACACTGCCTCTTCCACCCGTGTATTCCGCTATAAAATATATTATTAGAGATTGCCTTTACGGGAATACTAAATCTAATTTTCATCTTTTATACTCTGCTGTATCTTTATAGTTTATCAAAGTAGGAATAGCCACAAATTTATGGTTATCGTCCTTACAATCATTATCAGCAATGTCCACAAATGCAAAAGTTTCCAATGTTCGTAACTCTCGCCGAAGGCATTTGATACAAATCTGAATTTCACGTTGTGAGGCAACTTCTACTTTACGTTGTGAAGCTATCTCTACTTTACATTGTTCACACATTGACACTTCATCACAACTACAATATTTACATTCACAAACTGGACATTTACACATCTTTCACCTCACTTTCTCTTCAGCATACTACTATCCAATATAAAATTTTGCCCTGCTGGTAATATCATAACCTCTATCTTATCACCCAACTTTTGTATCAGAGAATACTGAACGAGCTCAGGTGTTAATGATTCAGATAGTTTCCTATTAGCTTCAGCTTGTTTTTCAGCTATAGATAAAATCGCATTTCCCTCCCCCCTTGCTTTCTCAACGGCTTGGTCAGCCTGGTTCTTAACAATTTTGATTTTCTGCTCCTCTTCCAATGCCCTTTGTGTAGCAATCTGCTTGGCTTCAATCGAGGTTTCAAATGCGTTAGAGAAATCTATGTTGTCAAGCAATAAGTCAACAACAGTTATGGAATACGATGATAGTTCGCCCTTCAACTTCTCGCTAACTGTGTGCCGAATTGCCTCTCTATTGGGGGCTATATCGACACTTTTATACTTAACTATTTCATCCTTAAAGTTTTGTGATACTCTCGGCTCTACTAATGTCTCAAACCATTTAACCCCTACAGTTCTGTAAAGCTCCTGAATTGTCTCAGGGCTAACCTTAACATTAAGAGATGCCATTACAAGCACGGTTTGTGTTTCTATGCTAAACGATTCTAATCTCCCAAACACGTGCCTTTGCACCTGTATATTAGCTATTACGACTTTTCTATAAGGCAGAATGAATTGAAGTCCTTCTGTGATTTGCCCCTTAATTGAGCCAAACTCATACACTACTCCGATATGTCCTGCAGGTATTTGGTAGAGCGAGAAACTAATTGTTGCAACAATAATTATCGCTATAGATACCAGCAGAGATATATTAGTAATGAGCAATCTGTTTGCCTTGATTCCGCCACCCGCCTCTACTATTCTCACTATCGTAAATTTAATTATAAAGTATAGTATAACCGCTATTAGTAGCCATACAAAATACATCATATTATGCTCCTTTCTTATTTTTAGAAATAGTTAATCCAACAACAAATCCTACAAAAAACCCAATCATCGCACATACAACAAATGACATAATCTATATCACCCCCTTCCTTTCTAATCTATAATCACCTCTACAACCAATCGTGGATTTTGTTTATCTATCTCTGGCTTATGAATTGTGCCGTAAAAATTCTTATCTCCTACATTTTGAGGCAACCCTAATGTCTTATAAATTGCATCTGCCAATAGCGACCAGCAATTCCCTGTATCAGCGTATATATTGCTATCAAAATAACACTGCATATCTATTCGTATAAAAGGGGACTTAATACCTTTGACTCTATGGAATAATTCTCTGAAGCCCTCCGCTGTCATAAAATATATGCCGATAACCTTCTCATAATTCTGTGTCTCTCTCGGCATATATATATCCCCATACTTACCTTTGCGAGGTCGGGACATTCCAACGGGATTGCGACCCTCGACTGTAAATTTAATCTTCATCTTTCACCTTTAAATAGAGTAAGCACATTTAATTTGCACCATATCATTACACAATAATTTAACCTCAATATCTATATTCTCTTCACATTCTACGCACTTCTCGGAATAAGGTATTTTTATACCATTTATTAACAATTTACTCTGTAGTGCAAATTTATGAGATTTACATTTCCCACTCATCTTTTTATCCCCCCTCTTAAACTATCCCACATTTTATCTGAGTATATAACAGCGCCTCGCAAGCGTAAAACGTAATCAGCAGGGACAGTGCATTCATAAACGTTATCAGCACCTGTAGTAATTATATCCCTATAAAGCCGCTTATAAACATTATCATCAACAACCATATATTGTATAGGAGACGCAAACTTGCTGTGTAATGCTATTTCTAAACTTTCTAATTTATCTGCAACATTCTGTGCATAAGATAGGGGTATCAGTTGATTACACTCTTTACATTTAATTCCCATCTTTCACCTCCCCTTTTTCATTTGGACAAATAGATAAATTCCTAATAGAGAATATCCCTATATTTTCAAACGGAACGTGCAACCTTTCGTGGTCGCTGTGATTATACCGACCTTCTGCGTGTTTTAGAATTAAGATGTTAGGTAAGCAAATCTCATCTAACTCCCACTCATTATCCTGCGTGTCCGTAAAAACTGCGTTACTAAAATCAATGTTCACATCTACCATATCATTTCTCCTTTCTTAAAGTTTAATTTCTATAGGGCAAGGGCAGATGAACTCCTCACATTTGAGATTATTCACTACTTCTTCGAGAGTAGATACTTGTAGGATATTATACATATTGCATACAACATCTACATTACCTTTACGCCAAAATCCTTCGGGGCATACTACAATTAACTTATGAGAACGAGCATGAAGTCCTAATTCTAACAGTGTAATAGGGGACTCAGTATTCTTATCAAAATACATAAGTATTATATTTGCTTTCTCCAATCCTGCCAATTCCCATTCTACCTGCTCAACGAACCTTTTATTATTGATACTCTGACTCCAAGACGAATCCCAGTCATCTCTTCTGGGGTTTAGAATCGTCCAATTAGTATCACGCATCAGGGACACTACTTTATCTTGCCATTTCTCCGCATTGCCCATCTCGATACTGCCAGCAAGAAATATTGACTTGCTACCTTCCCCCATTTCATTAGGTGCTTTAATTTCTATCACCTTCCACCCCTCCTTTCTATCTAAAAATTAAATATACAATCCCGTAACCTAACACTATGCCTATCATACCCAAGATAATATAAATCACTGCGGGCTTCCAATAGTGCCAAGTAAAGAAATTATTCATCTCCTCCCATCACCCTTAAAATCCTTCGTCTTTATCTTAAACATCTCCCCATTTTTGCAATGCCACACAATACCTTCAATCAAACAGTTATTCCCATATTTACTTTTTTGACTTGGAAGCCACTCTCTCAATGCCTCGTATGTAATCGGTGCATCTTCAAATATAGGACATTGCCCTAATGAAAAGAATACTGCAATATTTTTGTCAAGATTTAACGGATTGCCTTGTATATTTTTACCCACTGCCTCCGCACTCCATTCACCATCGGGAATTTGAGATAAATTAGTATTCTGAACTGCGTCAAAAATCCACTTATCCGAAGAATCACTCTCCGAAGCATCAATATACCACGGCTCTTCTATACCTCTATGTTTTTGTATTCTATCTGGGTTCTTTCTTTTTTCAATCCTAACTACAATGTGGTTTCTAACAGTAACTCGTATATTAGTTCCATCTAATTTCTCCGTAGCCACCGCCTCATTTAATTGTAAAGAGTCAAATCCCTCGACATATTTATCAATACACGCTCTATTCCCATTCCAGTCCCTTTCAAAAATTGTTTTTATTTTATTCATCTTACATTTTCCTTTCTAATTCAACTTATAAATAATATACACATCTAAAATATCTCACTTTTTACAATCATCTACCAATTCTTTTAAGCCAGCAATATGATTGTTGTTAGAGATATTACCAAATAACGCTTTATCACATTCACGCTTCATAAGGTATGTCGCCCTCTTCATCATAAGTGCTGGAAACTCCATTGTAAGCAGTTCGTCTTGTTTAGCAAAGCACCCTTCACGATACCCCCTTCTATAAGCCCTTTCAGGATAAATGTGTTCTAATAGCCAGTTAAAAATTGCCTTCATTTTTACTCTCCTTTCTAAAATAACTTTTGCTCTATAAATAAATCAGGATTAAATATCTGCCGTAGCATTCGCTTCATCTTATTATACTGCACTATCATACTCATTGCCTTTGACCTCATTGGCTTTAGTCCATTCCAACCTTCCTCAAGAGTAGCGGGAATATACAGTCCCTCATCTCCAAACATTATACAGGCAATTCCATTCTCTCGCAAGTATTGACAGTATGCTCTAATTTTACGACAGTGATTTGGGAACGATACCTTTAAGGCATTGCTCGTATTTGACGGGAAAACTCCGCCCGGCTTCATACCCATAACTTCTATAATGAAATAATCCCTTGCAAGTGTTGGCTCTTTGATTGCATTGACTTTACCTATATGATGTTTCTGCATATACTTTAGGAATACTAATGCGTCATCTCTTAATCTATCCCTTTTTTGTGTCATAGTAGTTTTTTCAGCTTTCTGAAAAGCGGGGCAGTTACGCATTGAATTCTAAACGCATAGTAGTATTTGCCTTCAATCCATTCGCCACCTCTACTTTTCGCTCGTAGCCAACCGCTATACCAGAATTGGAATAGTGTATTGTTTATTCTGTCGAGCAGATTTTTTATTATGCCTCTCATAACTCACCTTCAAGATTAGAAGGCGGGGACATTAAATCCCCACCTTCACCGCTAACTTGGCCTTGCTCTTTGCTATGGCTACTTGCTTCTGCAATTTCTCTCGATTTGCACACCGCACATATTCCATCGCTGACGTTCACCAATGCAAGCTTATCGTGGTCTTCAGATGCGGTTTCTATCCGTAGATATTTCTTACACCACGCACACCATACTAACCCGAGAATAGAATTGCTTTGCATTGCGAATACTTTCGCTTGGCATAAAAAATCAAGCTCTGCTGTGTCCCACGAAGGATGCGTCCATTTCGCTTTGTCCAATTCTTCGATAAGAATATCTACCGCTTCAGGATTTGTCTCATTAACTAACTGTCTAATCTTATCAAAGAATTCCTGTTCGTTCATAGCTTATCTCTCCTTTCTAATTAAACAAAATCCTCATCATTAATTTTTGTAGGGTCATCAAATTTGGCGGTATCGAACCCCAGAGCATTCCTCTTTATCCTATCTTTACCCGACTTTGTCTTGCTATCCCCCTTTTTTCTAAAGAATGTCTTTCCTGATATGCGCCCCTTACGCCAATGCTTCGCCAATCCCTCACTACACCCTGAACATCTTATCTCTATCCCCTTTTTACCTCTATCAAATTCCTGATAATCGACTGTCGGCTTTTGACATATACTACAAATTTTACTTTCCATATCTTATTTCTCCTTCCTATATTTTGGGTAAATAGACAAATTACGAACAGAGAACATCCCTAAATTCTCAAATGGAACGCTCAACCCTTTGTGGCCGCTGAAATTCCGCAAATCCTTTGTGCGTTTTAGAATTAGAATGTTAGGCAAGCAAATACTATCTAACTCCCACTCATCAGCACGGATGTCCGTAAAAACTGCTTTACTAAAATCAACATTTACATTTATCATCTTTCACCTCCAATATCCTATTATTCTCAAGAAGCAATGTCCATATACTATCGAATTCATCAATATCTTTGTCTTTATGAAACTGTTCCTTAAATTTTATTTTAACATCAGCTAAATTATTTGCTTCTAAAATTATCCTTCCAGTTCTATCTATTAACCCTATCTTCATCTTTTAATATCTCCTCAAAACTTTTACCCTTGACATCAGAAAATACTTCCTCATCACAAGGGCAATCATCATATAGCATTTGACAATCATCGCAGAATATTGGCTGTGTATACGGACTATTAGAATTCCCGTTATGCTTCCAGCAATTAAGCCCATCATTATCGATTGCGTCAATTCCTCTACGCATCTTTTACCTCCCTATATTTGATTGTTACAAATAAAGCTGAAACCCTTACAAGTATATTGCCACTTTTCCATACTGCGATAAAGGGAAGTTTAGAATACACTCCATCTTCTGAATATACTTCTATTTTTTCTATTCCAAGTTCACCCTTAATATATCCTTCTCCTGTATCGAAAAATCTAACACTTTCAATTTCTCGCTCATCTTCGAGAATAGTAATTGTATTACTCATTTTTATCACCTTCCTTTCTAATCTAATTAAAAATATCAGAGGGCGAATCGCAGTCATCACGCACGACTCCGCCCTCTCCGTTCACAATCATTCCTTCTTTCTAAAGCTAACCCTCTCACGTCCATATAGTTCATTCCACTGCTCACATTCTATACAACTGCATTGTATTTTCCCCTTATCATCTCGATAAGTCCAAATAGAGCCAGATGGCCGCTTATAGTGATTATCAACTAAATGCCCACATATCTTACATTTTGTAATCACTTTAGCATTTATAATATCAGAAGGCGCCGGGGTAGAATTTACGAGCCCTGACGCCTTCCTCTTTTTCAGAAGGTCTATCTCAAATGCCTTGTCCTGCTCCAAAGCCCTAATGCCTTTATCTATCGCCTCATACATCTTGGCGTAGCATTCTAAACATTCAAGCATAACTTTATTTGTCATTTTAATCCTCTAAAATGGTATAGCACTATCAGATTTATCAGCTACTTTAGTATCCTTACTTTTTTGGCTAAACTTAACCCGACTGACCATAATTTTTATTCTACTGTGTTTCTGCCCATCTTTTTCCCATCGCTCTTGTTTTAACTCCCCACTTACAGTTAGCATACTGCCCTTCTTTTGATACTGCGATATTGCCTCTGCCTGCTTGTTAAAACTAACACAATCGACAAACGACACGGGGTCTTTCTCGCCCTCTGCCTTATCCTTTTTGTAGCCATTCACGGCGATAGTGTAATCGCATACCGCCATACCGCTTGGCGTATATTTTAATTCAGGGTCTTTAGTCAAATTACCTGTAAGTAACACTACATTTATATCACTCATTTTCTATTTCCCCTCCTTCTTATCAGCCATCGCTCCAATTTTTATAAGCGTCTCTTTATGTTTTGTCTTGCTTACAGGCATACCCGTTAGATGCTGAACTTCGCTGTCAAGCCCTAACATTATACATAATTCGGCATTAGGCAATCCCTTTCTGCTCGCCTGCTTGTGCAAGGATTGTGCCTGCCCTGCTGATAGAGGTATCATATCTTTTGGCTCTACATCATCAGCGTCTTCGGATGGCTTACCCACAGCTAACTCTCGCCTTTCTATCTCTTGAGTAACAAGTTGTAGCTGGTTATTTTCAAGCATAGGCAATCCTATCTTGAATTTTCGCATAATCCAATCCTTAAAGTCATCCGCTTCTTTTATTGATAATCCTTTGATATATACTGCCACATTATCATATAGCTTCTCGTCAATAGAAGTAGTTGCGGGAGCAGGAGATGTCATATTTTTTATCTGGTCAATCTTTGGCATAGTCGTTTTATCTACTATCTCTGCTTCCACATTTTTAATCGAATCTGCTTGTTGCATTTCTTCGTCTGCATATATGCTGGACAAGTCATCGGGGAATGCCTTGCGTAGTGCAAGCGCCTCTGCACATTTTCCTATCATTAGGAATGGCATTTTAGCCCAAAGAAACATAGCCGTTCCGTCCTTTTTCTTTTGAACATACTCACTAAAAAATGCAATAGCTCCCACTTCGTGAACAGTTCCTGCTAATAACTTTCTAACTTTTACGGTTGCCGAAATAGGCAGGTGTGTTTTCTCGTCTATAACATAAATCGGTTCACTACTACCCGCATATTTATTTGTCCGTTCAGCGACCAGCCGAAGTCCGTCTATACCCGTCTGTATCGTCCCCTCTTCCTTCTGCGTTTGATTATTCCACCTTTTTACAAAATGATATTGCTTTGCCAGTGGGTCAAGCCCCGTTTTTTTGCCGAAGTATAAAAACAGCTTAAACTCGTCATCAGTAGCGCCTTTGCATACCATTGACTTGATTAAGTTAATCTGTTCGGCTGTCCATTCATTTTGAACTGCTACTTCATTTGTCATATTATCTCCTTTCTCTATTTGACATAAAATTTCTCAAAACCCTTCTCAACATTTACACCATCAGGCACTTTGCCCTCCTTCTCATAATACTCATTAGCAGGGGTTATGATTGTGCGGGTCTCTACTACATAGCCCGCCACCTTGTTATCATCACACCATTTAATATATGTGTCCTTATCGGTTATAACTAACTTATCTTTCTGCGTCCTAAATCCTATTGTAGCACTTGCTAACTTAATGCTTTTACCTTTTACGGTTGTCAATTCCTTTGCTGTCCAATCCTCTAATTGATTACTGCAAAGATATTGCAATCGCTCTAAAGTCCGCTCGGCGTGTGCGACATATTCTCGGCATTGCTCCTTCCTCCGCTCTATCTCGTTTTGCCACATAGCAAGCAATCCTGAAAAATATGTAGCGTCCTTTTCGTCAGCTACTATCAGTCCCTGTTTTTGCGAGTTATCAAATGGTGTCGCTTCATTTAACGCTAACGCTAAAATGTCTATAACTTCATTTACCATATATTCTCCTTTCTAAAATAGTAAGGTTTCTTTAACTGCAACCCAATTTACAGAGGCAGTGGAGGGCGAAGTTAGAGTGTCGCTTCCACCCTCTTTATCTGCCTCAATGTTACCCATCCCCGTGCTATCCGCCAAGCCCTCATCCTGACCCGTGAGGTTATCACTTCTAACTATCGCAGGTAAGTTAAATTCCTTTCTTAAATCGAGTTTATTGTTAGCATAAAGTAGCCAATGCCCCCAGCAAATATAATGGTCTATCCACCGCAACGCTGACCGCTGACAACATCCTTCAACTTCGCAATAATCTATTGTCATATTCTATATCCTTTCTTCTATCTCGCCTATAAACTATTTGCTCAAAATCCCTTATCAACGGAAGCGACGTTTCGACATAAAATTTACCATTACTTTTGACTATAACTACATAACCCTTGACGAACTTCGCCCGTCTTATAGCTTTGCTCTTGCTGTCGAACACTGCCTGTATAAGCTCCCTCTTACCATATTTTACCTTTACCATATCATTCCCCTTTCTAACAAAAAATATACTCTATCCCGCTTTGCTCAACATAGACACAATGTCTGCCCTGATACCGACCCTTGAAGAAACTTACTGAATAGTCATCCTTTATATGCAGTATGCCCTTTACATACTGTGGGAACAGCTCATTTAATACGAAGGGTTTTACATATTTAGTAAAGGTTCTATATGTAATACTCTTTGCAGAATCAACCATCTTTTGAAGGTCTTCAGCATTCCCCGAAACGCAGTTAGTAATATACTCCATAGCCTACCTCCATAAAAAATAAGAGCGGGGACGGTTGATACGCATAGTATCCGCAGACATACATCCACGAACAGAAATGCCCGTTCCCGCTCTACTCTTTATTATTATTCTTCCTATGCGTATCATATTAAATCTATAAGGACTATATCACATCTCGGCGATATTACAAATATAATTTGCATAATTCGTAAAAATAGTTAAAATAGTTTGACTGACAAAACTACCATATATAGTATAATATAATTTTAATCACACAATATATAGATACCATATACTATTAGTATGAACACACGAATTGTTTTTATCTATATGTAGTATAGAAAACCATAATATAGGGGAATTTATTTTTACCTGCTAACTTGACAAAATTAAAACTAAATACTAATATATCAATATGTCTTATCCATACCAAAAAGATTGTAACTGCCAAACCTGTAGAACCTTCTATAAACCTCAAAAAAAAGTAATTGTAAAAATTACCCGAACCCAAACTGCATACCTACTATACAACTCTGTCCCCTCTTACCCTATCTCACTTAACTAATACGCAAAAATACTTAACTCATACCATAGGTAGTAATAGTAATACTGCCTGACACATTTTATACCATTAGTGGTATAAAAGAAGGATACTTCAACCAGACCGCACGCAGTATAGAGACAAAGCATAGGCAAGTGAGAGGCAAGTGAGAGGCAAAATCTTTTTCAAGGAATGATACATCAACTGCCAAGTAGTGATGTCTTTTAATCTATTGATAATGCAAGGATTTTGCCTATATTTGCCTATACCCTTTAATTTACAAGGATTTAGGGCATACCCTTAAATTCGTGAAATTAACATTGCTTGTAGATACCCGCCAGACGCAAACTATGGATAAAGGGAAGTAATTCTACACTTGAGACCCTGTCGCTGAATGTAGAGCAACTCCACGCAGTGGCGTAAATGTCAATAGTTATTATGAGGTGATAGGGATAGATAGGGATATAGGCATAATGCAAACGTAGGCAAATAGCGAATAGGCAGGGGGCAACAGTGATTACTTGATAGTTAAACATTTTATCAACATATTATCAACATATCATACCTTGACCTTGATAGTATTTAATGCAGTAACTAACGCACTAAAGACAGGGACGGCGGTTGATAGAGAGGTAGAGATAAACACCTCGAGGTATGCAATCTTGCCTATATGCCATATGAGAAGTTACCTTTATGCCATTCTTTACTTACCTTGCCCCTATATAACCCCAACGTATAGGCAGTAAAGAAACATCACCTATCTACTTCTACCTACCTACACTACCATATATGTTAATACCGCATAACTGTAACGCTGTAACACCATACAGGGTTACCTATGGGGGTGGCGTCATTGGGACAATACCCCCTCTCTTCTGCATCTGTGCCTAAGATTTTGAAAAGTGATTAGAATAAAGGGGGGCGGTATTTAGGATAGATAGCCAGAGTTTGCAGGTCTGAATCTGTGAAATTTGCAAAATTAAAGTTACTACACTTACTACATTACTACATAAGGGGTATAAGTAGTAACTACATAAGGAGTGTAGTAATGTGTAAAACTACGCATAAGTATCTATCATATATATAGTTATAGTATAAGTAGTAGTGTAGTTAGTAGTAGTAGTAGTAGTATATAAATTATTAAATTATTGAAATTTAAGGGTTTTATGGTATAGGTAGGGGGGTAGTTACTACATACTACAGAAGGAGCGGGATAGCGTATTTTGATAAGAATTAGCGGTTTTTAATGCCTGAGCGATACGGTGCCAGGAGCGACTATCGTAATTCAGGCAGAAGCGAAGGTTATCAATATCTTGAAGGGATTTAACGGAATTAAGCATAGTATCGCTGATGAGGACTTTGAAGAGGTTATTAGTAACCATACTTCTTATTTCTTTCAAGAGTTGGGATTTACCGGTGCCGAGAAATTGAGCAATATCGCTTGAGTATAGGTCTGTATCGGCGAGCCAGCGGGATACCATATCAAAGTAGTCGTATAGTTCGTATTTGGCGAATAACCCTTGTAATTCTTCTAACTCTTTTCGCATAATGATTTCTCCATAAGGGTATAGGAATATGCTCCACGTTTGCCGTCCTGCACCTGTGCTATTCTGCCACTTTGGATTAGAGTATCTATGATAGGTGTAAATTCTTGTAGCTTTAGATTGGATGATTGCAAGAGTTCCCGTCTTGAGAGCTTACCGCCCTTACGTTCTATGAGTTCGACTATCTTTTGTGATTTCTTGCCGTAATCGGTAAATTGAATTTTACCCGTAGAGAATAATGAGCATAAATCAACGATACCGCTTTTTGTATCGTTAATCGCATTCTCCATATCGTCAGCAGAAATTTCCTCTCGTAACCCGTTAGCGGCGTAAATGATAGCCAGCTTGATACAAGAGGTGCAATACTGGTCTATCACGGCATCCAATATCGGCGGCGTATTGTCAAACGTCTCTAATTCAAACTTGCGGTGGAGGAGTTCGGCTTCTTTAGAAAATCTCATCTGCCCGGCAGTTTTAGCGAACTCTTTAATTGCCTCGAGCTGGTGAACAACCTTATTTTCTTCATTTTGGGAAGGACTGGTCAGGTCGTGGATGCTCTTCTTATGCACCTTTTCGGTTACGATTACAAACATAAATCGTGCGAGGAATCCGCCTGAGATATGCTCTTCTTTTATAGAATCTGTGAACCATACTATCGTTGAACATCCGCCTATATTGATATACGGTTCTTTTATGACAAATTCGCCCTTTTGGGTGCTTCTGTCCATTATCGGCGGGCAGTCAAACATATCCGTCAAAAACGACATAAGCTCTGTATTATAATTATTGTTAATCATTGCCATCAGCGATTTGAATTCGCTGTATGTAAATAAAGCCGAAGGTCTTCCCGCCAATACATCTAATATCTTTTCATAACTAAATGACGCTGGCGCCGAGAACGTGTGCGATTTAGTGCAGAACCCTACATCATTTATATCGCACAACCCTTTGTCCCGCTCGTATGGTGTGCAAGGTCTATGAATACGATTAGTAATATATCGCATTATGTTTAAGGATGTTGTCTTCATCGTATTCCGAGAGGCGCCGAGTAACAAAATCCATAAGTTCGGATATATCCGAGTCCCTACATCAACATATACATTATGATTGAGAATTGTAGCTATGGATAACTTTGCCATCGCTAAATGATAGACACCCTTTGCGCTGGTTTTTTGGCTCGCATATCTGATATAGTTCCCGATAAAATTATCCCCGTCTAAAAGTTTTTGCCTTGCCGTTATGCCTACCATATTACTTGCCCCCCCCTCTATAAAAAAAACAGCAGAGGGTAGGATGAAAACGCCCCGCCGTGCCTTTCGACATAGCGAGAGATGTAGCCCTACCCCCTGCAATTTTAATTATTCTTTTCATAAAGCGTTTTCATAAAAGGAATAATACTGCCTGTTTATAGTTATGTCAACAAAAATCGTATAAATAATTAAAAATAGTTTCACATACTTTGTTAAAGATTTATAGTTCTGATGTCGATAGGCGAACTGTGGAGAATGGCACATCCTTTTTTAAGAGCTTGCCTGAAAAGGTGGAGCATAAGAATAAGAATTTTAGTTGATAAGGAAAATGGAGAATGGAAAAATGATACTATCTAATGACGTGTTGAGGATACAGGATAAAAAGGTAACGAGGGTGAGCGATGGCAAGGATATAACAATTTTTGAGTTTTTGAAGATGCAGATAGATATGTCGAGAGTTCAGGGGGGTATGGAAAAGGTAGTAAAAATCAGAGAAAAGTTTAATGCAGATAATGTTAGTGAGATTGACTTTACTGATGAGGAGATAGATGTATTGATAAAGATTGTAGATAGTAATCCGTTGGGTGAAAGGGTGGCAATGGTTGCTCCCGTTCTCTATACGTTAATGGCTATAAGGGATGAGATAAAGGAAGAGGGTAACATTAAGTTGATTAAAGGGAATGATGAGGTAAAAATATGACAATATCAAGTGATGTGAGGAGGAGTTGGACGGTTCTGTCGTTTGACCAAGATTATACGGCTGCGATAAGCGGGACAGAGGCGACGGGGGTTGCCGTAGCGTCGTCTGTTGCAACAAATACGGGCATTGTGGTAGTAGATAAAATTACCCTATCGACAAATGTGGCAGGGAATATATGGTTCACTGACACGTCAGGAGTGCAAATTGGTAATGATTTTTATATATTGGCTAAAACGACATTCGTAGATGAACCCGAATGGCAATTACCCGTAGGGACAGGGTTATTGGTAAGAAGCGATATTGCGGGCAATCATTCGGTGAATGTTCTTTATCATATAAAAAACAGACGTGGGGTTCCAAGATAGGCAAGGGAGGGGGTAATTGATGACAGGTAGGATAGGCGGAGTTAATTCATTGCCGTTGAATGAGATAATACCTATTGAGGATTGGACGGATGAGAGAAAGAGAATTGTTGCTACTGCGATTTTGGGTGGCTCTACCGTGCAGAAGGCAATCGAGGCGGCTAATGTAACTCGTGGTGCATATTATTATTGGTGTGGTAATGACCCCCAATTTAAGGCCACATTAGACAGGGGAATTCCCATAGAGCTTCAATCGGCAATGCCCAACGCCATAAAAAAGCTGGAGTATATAATGGAGAATGGCGAGCCAGATGAGCAAAGGAAGGCGGCAGAGGCGCTGCTTCGTGAGGGTAAGATAATGGCATCACGAGTGCAAGTTCCGAGAAATATAAATGTAACTAACAATACGATTATATCAAATCTGACAGATGATGAGCTTTTATCTCGTCTCCGTAAATTTGACCCTGCGATACTGAGTAGCATTATGAATCAGGGTAGGGATATTGTAAAGAGCGTGGAGGTAATTGTGGAGAATGCTGATGCAAAAGGCGAAAAGGAATCCGCAACTTCAGGAGATAACGGAACTTCTGACGGAACTGAAAAGCCGTAAAGATGCAAGGGGAATAGATTTTTACGAGCCGTTTGAATGGGCAAAAGCGTTTCATCAGTGTCAGAAGCCGTTTAGATATGTAATTGGTTCTAATAAGGTAGGCAAAACCACAGGGGCAGCTGTTGAAGGTGGACGGTTTTCTCTTGGTACTCATCCGTATCGCAAGAATATCCGTATGCCTAATGAGGGGTGGGTTGTTTCTACTGATTTCTCTAAAGGATTAGAAGTCGCCCAGAGACGCTTTTTTGATTTCTTTCCTAAAGATAAAATTGCTTCTTATGAGAAAAGGTATAGGACATTACATACTACAGATGGCTGTATTGTCCGATTCAAGTCGGCAGAGAGCGGCAGGGAGGCATTTGCGGGTGCGAATATTGATTGGGCTTGGGTTGATGAGGAATGTCCAAGAGATATATTTACGGAAATAGTTGCTCGCCTTGTTGCAACGGATGGGTGTCTGTGGATGACGATTGTTCCGATTGAAGGGATGGACTGGACATATACGGATATATGGGATAAGCAGGGGACAGTAGAATTTGATACTGATTCTCAGATATTCAGTCCAGAGATATGGGATAATCCACTACTTACGGATGTGCAGATTAAAAGGTTTATGCGGACATTGGGTGATGATGAGATTCAGGCGAGAATTTACGGCAAGTATGCGACACGAAGTAAGATTATATATCAAGAACTTGACAATATTTTAATTTCCTCTAAAAAGGTAGATGAGTTTTACCAGATAGCAAAGGAGGAGGTGGCGATGTGATAGTGCTAAATCCAGAATGGGAATATGGGGTTGCTATCGATACGGGGTATTTTACTGCTGCGGTTTGGGGAGCAGTGGATTTTTATGGGAATATGATTGTTTATCGTTCTTATTTAGCGGAGAATAAGATTGTAGCTGAACACTCGAAGGAATTTTTATCTTATCAGGCAATCGATGGTGTGCTTCCAACCTATGTTATAGACCCAGGAAGTCAGGTAAAATTAGAATATATTGCAAATGGTATTTATTGTATAGATGGTGACAACTCGGTAGATGCGGGGAATAATTATGTTTCGTCTTTAATGCGTATTGATAAGGATAAACCCGTAGGTCTTGAGTGGAATAATCCACAGCTTCTTATTTTGTCTGATGGTGAGGGGAATGATAAACTACTCCGCCAGATGAGAAATTATAGACGTAGGGACGTAAGGGGCGTTGTAAAGGATGATAGGCAGAGAGAAAAGATAAGAAAAGTGGACGACCATTTGTGTGATGCGTTGCGTTATTTATGTATGGCAAAATTGTTTCCGCAGAAGAGATGGCGTCAAGGAGTTGTGGGCAGTAAATTGGCAAGTAGGGTGTCTCCACATATTGAGCATATAAGGGGAATGGCGAGGAATTTACGTAACGGTAATTCTCGGTGGGAATCGCCCTATGATTTTCAGTTAGGAGTAGATTACTAATATGGTAGAGCTGATTGTAGGTATATTGGCAATTACGATTATTGCTTTAGTGTGGTGTATAAATAAAGTATGCGACCTTGCATACAGGGAACGTAGGGAATTATATACTCGTATTCAGGGAACGTATTATGATGATAATATCAAGCAAGATGTAAAGGTTGTCGATATTCCGAATAGTAGCGACATTATTTTAAAACTTCCTGACCACGTAAAGGTGGATGCTGATGGCGTGATGATTGACACTAAAAATAATATAGCGTTTGAGAGTATGGATGATTATGACCATTATGTGCAGACAATTGGCGGTCAAGATAGGGCTTTGACTAATTATGAGAAAGAGGAATTGTTAGTGAGGAATAGAAATGGAAATTGACGTTGGTGTGCAGTCCGAGAATGTTACGGCGGGAACGTCTTCGCAGAACGAAGAAGCCGTTAATTTAGTTAAGAGTAGATGGGAGTCGAGAGAATCCTCTAAAGACGCCTACGAGCAAATATGGTTTAAGAATCATTTATATTTAATTGGCAATCATTACACTAAAGTATCTGCTAATTCAGTAGCGCCCTTTTATGTTGGTAAGCCCAGCAATAGAGTTCGCCATACTATAAACTTTTGTATAAAATGGTATGAGTTGACGCTTGCGAAGTTATTGCAAAATGCTCCGCTTTTATATGTATCTCCTGCAACGAGTGAGGCGGAAGATGAAGGCAGAGCAAGATTGGCAGACCAGCTTTTGGAGTATTATGAGTATTTGTTAGATTTGGGCGTAGTAAGGGAAAAGTTATATAGCTGGGCGTGTGAAACGGGGAATGCGTGGATATATATATTTTGGAATAAAAATAAGGGAAGGGTTAGGGAGGTTCCGCAAATGCAAATGCAAATGCAGGACATCGGGGAAATGATGGATGGCGTAGAGATGATACAGACGCCTATAAATATTCCCGTTTTAGATGAAGATGGCAATCCGATTGTAGATAAAATCCCAGAGGGTGATGTGGACTGCGAGGTATTGTCGCCATTTGAAGTTATGGTTGACCCGTATTCAACTGATGGTGATTATGAGTGGATATTAGTTTCAAGGTTGAAATCTATACGACAATTGAGGGATATGTTCGGCGAAGATGCAGTTAGGGATATTAAACCCGAGGATAGCGATACAACTTTTCTATATCATAAATATATGCGGGATTTGGTTGGTGTTGATGGCAAGTCCGCCAATACATCTAATTCTTCAGCATCACTGAAGGGTGATGATAGATTGTGTATAGTTCACGAATATTGGGAAAGAGTTAGTGGTCGGCATCCAGAAGGGAGATATATCGTTGTTACTGGAGATAAGGTGTTGTGGAATACAGGTATTCCCTATAATCATAAACAGATACCTATATTGCACTTGTCATATCTAAATATAAATGGGCGGGTTTACGGAATGACGCCGCTTGAGCAGGCAATACCTATGCAGAAGGATTATAATCGTGCAAGGTCGCAAGAAACAGAGGATAGAAATAATCATTTAGTTAGACGGTTGTTGATACCCAAACAAAGTAAAGTTGAGAAAGATAATTTGACAGACGAGAGAGACGTTGTGTGGACTTTTCAACCTGGGATGAGGGGGGAAGAACCGCATTATATGGCGCCTCCGCCATATTTAGGACAGTGGGATAATATGATTGCACGGACTCGCAGGGATTTGGAGGATTTGCTTTCCGTTCACGAGGTTTCAAGGGGAATAGCGCCAGGCAGTATTAAAAGTGGTGTTGGCATATCAATGCTTGTGGGTGCAGATGATAGGACAATTTATCCGCTTACAAAACATATGGAGCAGTTGATGTCTAAGGTTGGCAGGATGATATTGCAATTAGTTGACCAATTTGTAAGTGAGGAGAGGCAGGTAAAAATTGGTGGTAGGGATAGTGCTATAGAGGTTGTAAAATTTGGTGCAAAGGCATTGAAGGGCGATAATGCTGATGCGGATTATTTTGATGTTAGGGTAATAGAAGGTTCGGCGATGCCTAAAAATCCTATTGCCAAAAGACAGGAGGTCGTGCAACTGATACAGATGGGGGTCTTGTCTTCTGTAAATCCGCAGCATTCTCAATATATTACAAAGTATTTAGGATTAGGTAGCGATAAGAAAATGATGGCAGACGCAAAGGCGGATGAACAAAACGCAACGTTAGAAAATAATATGATGAAGCAGGGGACAAGATGTATTCCGAGAGAATTTGAGAATCACGCCATTCATCTTGCGGTGCTGAATGCCTATAGGAAAACATTAGAATATCGTAATTTGCCGAAAGATATACAGGTGGCTTTTGATGACCACGCAGGACTTACGGAACAAATGATGGTTTTAGGATTACAGAAAATGCAAATGATGCAACAGGCGGCAATGGGAATGCCACAGCAGAGCTCGGGCGGCGGTATTAAGGGAATGGAGGGCAGGTCGCCTATGGCAGGTGAGGTTAATCCTGAAAATCCGCCTGAACCTACGGCAGGGCAGGTAGAGGCAGACCAGAATTCTATTGAACCGCCTTATGAAGGAACTTAAGAATGTTGTCGATATTAGGCATACTGATTATGATAAGGTGTGTTCGGAATGCAAGAATCAGTGTATTAGGAATAATGATGTTAAGGATAAGCAGATTAGTATTTTTAATATAAAGGATGAGGTTGTATATTATTGTCAGATATGTGGAAGGCATTGGAGGTAATTTTTAATGGCAACAGGAATGGTATCAGATATGAATGGAATGGCGAAGCAAAAGTATATGAAGAAGGGAGGTAGCGGTATGGCGGAGAATTGGATAGCAGGAGCGATAAAAAAGAAGGGGGCATTGCATAAGGGCTTGAATGTTCCGATGGGTAAAAAGATACCTATGATAAAGATGGAAATAAAGGAAAGCGATAGTCCTTTAATGAAAAGGCGAAAGCGGTTAGCCCAGACATTGAAGGGACTTAGAAAGTAAAAATATTGTTCGCCTAATGGCGAGAGTCATCCACTCGTTAAATTGGCGTTAAATAAAAATGGATGTTTATTTAGGAGGTTCTGCAAAATGGGTATTGAAGAAGCAGTTGACGTAAAAGGGACGTCTGGTTCGTCAGCAGACGGCATTGGCACAACGGCATCACCACAGGATGTTGAAACGCAAACGCAGGGTGGGGGCGATACTACCGCTATTCAGGGTGATGGCAAGGAAGAGCAGGCAGTTCCTTATGCACGATTTAAGGAAGTGAATGATAAGAAAAACGAATTGGAGAAATTCTACGAAGAAGTTGATGGTAATCTGGATGGAATGGTTAACGAAAGGGTAGGCAAGCTACTTCAGGACTCGACATTCCAGAAACAGTATTACGAACAACTCAAGAAAATCTACGGTTCGGAAGAGGCAAAGCAGATAGTAAAAGAGAATGTTCAGCAAGCGAAAGCAGGGCAACCCGTAACATTACCTCCAGAAATACAGCAAAAGCTGGCTAAAATAGATGAGCTTTTAGCGTGGAAGAAACAGCAAGACGATGAGTCGATGCTATTAAAGGCAAGCGAGGCAGTTGATACGGAGATGCAAAAGCACCCTATTTTTAGAGAGGGGATATTTGCGTCAGAGGAATATGCGGATATTGTCAATAACTTTATTGCTGGTGAACTGAACAGAAATCGGGCTATGCCTATGTCTGTAGTTGTTGCCAATGCGGCTAAAAAGATGGCAGGGCTTGTAGAGAAAAGCAGGACTTCTTATGTTGAGAGTAAGGCAAATGCGGGCAAAACCGTTCCTTCTACAGTAAAGGGCGGTAGTGGTGCTCCCGCAGGAAAGCAAACAGCACCTAAAGGTTTTGATGAAGCTACGGCTTCTTTTGTTGAAGGTCTTAAGCAGTCAATAGCTTCAGAAGAATAAAGGAGAAACTTAAAATGGCAACAGGAGTGATTAGTGATTTGGGTAATAGTTTGACCCAAAAATATGCAGGTGCGATAGTGTCTGAAATAAACGATAACGACCCGTTTATGCAGAGAATGTCGAAGAAAACTGACATTATTACTGTGGATGGGTTAGGATTGTCAGTTCAGATGAGGGTTAAGTATGGAAACAACCCTGGCAGGTTGTCTATTGCGGAAAATGCTGATTTACCAACAGCTGGAGTTCCGCTCTGGGCGAAGCCGACAGTTGGGCTGAAATTTGCCTATGGCAGATTTGCATTAACAGGGCAGGCAATGCAAGCTGCAAGGCGAAATCCTGAAGGATTTGGCACGGCAATCGGAGCGTTTATAGATAGCACAACGAAGGGCATAAAGAAGGATAGGGAAGTGTGGTTATTTGGACGTGGTTCTGGTGCATTATGCAAGGTAACACAGGCAAGCGGGTCAATCGGTGCGAATACGTTCTTTACGGTTGACAACGCTGCTGCGTGTGAAAGGGGAATGATTGTAAGTGATTTCTCGACTAATGAAGCAAGTGGCGGTTCTGCTGGTTCTGTAGGAACGGATTCGGTAATTGGTGAGGTGGATATGATAAACAATAAAATCACACTTACCTCTGCTGAAACTGTTACGCAGAACTACTTCCTTTATAGGACTTCTGAACGTGGCAATGTTGCTATGGGCTTAGAAGGTATCTATGATGGTATAGACAGTGCAGGCAGTAGATTGCTTACGTCATTACAGGGCATAACCCGTGCAACTAATACGTGGTGGGATGGCAATGTAATTGACTTTGGCGGAACGAATAGGGATTTGTCTGAAGACCAGCTCAATGCTCTTATTCAGGCAATCTATAAGAAAACAGACGGTATGCCTAATACTATGGTTTCTAACTATGGCGTATTGAATGCCTATCATTCGTTAGTAAGACAGGATAGAAGATATTCTGACCTTAACTTTAATGCGGGGCATCAATCGTTGAAGTATAGTTATGGCAATACCACGATGGATTGGCTGGCGTCTCAATACTGCCCTAAGAATACTGCGTTTATTTATGATGCCAAGCATTTGTTCTTGGCACAGGGTAGTGATGGAATAGGGTTTATGGCTGAAGATGGTAGCCGTCTTAACCGTATTCTAAATAAGGACGCCTATGAAGTTACTGAATATGTCTATTATGACATAGTAACTGACCTTGCTGGTAGTGGTGGTGTAGTCAGAGATATAACAGAAGTGTAAAACAGGTAAATTGGTGGGGGAGATTGTCTTCCCCACCAAATTTATTAGAGGGCTAATCCTGAAATTCCCTCTAATATAAAGAAATAAAAATAAGTGGATAAGGGAGTATAAAATGAGTGTAAAGATAGGGAAAGTTCCAACGACAAAAGTTCTGAAATTAGTAAGTTATACTACGGCGAATTTGCCTACAGGAACTAATTTAAATCCGTCTATTGCTTGGGATAGCACGACTGGGACAGTTAAACGTTACAATGGCACAAATTGGACGAATATAGGCGTATCTGGTAGTGCAGGAACGTTAGATGATAGCTATGATAGTGGTGGTGCAGGTGCGGGAAGAACCATAACAGTTGATGCTGGAGCTTTAACTCTTACTGGTTCTGTTCAGGTGGTTCTCGCAATAACGCAATCCGACAACTTCGGCGGAATGACAATCAATAAAGCGGGTGCGGGTGCAGGCGCATTGATTGCACTAACTAATTCGGGGACTGGCAACGATATTACCGGTAATGCTGGTAATTGGTTGGTTACAGCTGCAGGTAACGCTACATTCGTAGATGTTGCGGCAACTACACTTACGGCTGCTACGGTTAGGTCGGCTGCTTCTGGTGCCGTTAATTTGGCGGTAGATGCTTCTACCACTGGAACAATAACACTTGGCGGAACATCTACAGGTGCTATCACACTTGGCAGGGCAACATCTCTATCAAGCACATTGGCGGTAACTGGAGCTACGACATTAAATGCTGGTTTAACCCAAAGTGGCGGTAATGTGTCAAGCACGGTATCCGCAACAACGGGCGATGGCGTTTTAATTGATGGCTCTACGGTTACGACAGGTAATGTGTTTAGGATTGAGTATGATGCGGCTCTTGCTGGGGCGGGTTTTGGTGCTATATCGGTAACGGAAGATGGCTCTGAAGTATGGGTGGTGGGTGAGGATGGCAACACTACAATAGCTGGAACAGCTCTTGGCACGAATGCTTTAACGCTTACTACGGGCGATTTAACTGTAACTGATGGTAATGTCAATATCACTACATCAACGGCTTCGGCGGCTGATATAGTTGACATTACAAGAGGCAATTCTGCTACAAATGGACACGCTATTGATATAGCAATGGGAACTGCGGCGATTGCTGGTAATGCACTGAACATCAACTTTGGTAATGGTGCATCTACTGGACACGCAATAGCCCTTACTTATTCTGGTGCTAATACAGGCGATGCTCTGAACCTGAATATGACAAGCAATGTTGCTGGTGGGGCATTAGTTGTAACTGGTGCTGGGACAAGAACGGATAGGTTAGTATCCTTAACGGATAGTTCTGGTGCAGCAGGCGCCGAGACAGTGTTTATTCAAAAAACAGCTGGCGCTGCGAGTATGATTTTACTCGACAACAATGGCGTTGCAGGTAGTGATACTCTTGAAATAGACCACGACGGTAATGTTACTGGTAGGGGTATCTACATTCACGGCGCAGCGTGGACTGGAACTGCAAGCGAGGGGTTGCTTGATATACAGACCTCAGGCACATCAATAAGCGCTGGCAAGGGTATAGTGCTTAACCTCGCCAATACGGGTCAGCACGCAGCAGCTATAGACGGTTCTGCATTAGACATAACTGACGCCGCTACGGCGCCAGGTGCGGGGACAAGCTATGCGGTCAGGATAGGTGCTACTAATATAGAGGCATTGCACGTTGATGTTGGGCAGTCGTTATTTGATGAGCTTGTTACTTTAGATGGCGGTGGACACTTAAACGATAATGACGGCTTAACGATAGGTAATGTTTCTGGCACACCAGACTTGAAGATATTCTCTGATGCTACAAATACGATAGTAAATGTTGCTTCAGGGGCAAGAAGGTTGGTGATGCTGATGGGCACGACTAACTATACACAATTTGCGAATGCTACAGGCGCTATTACTTTTGTAGGAACTGCAAGACCTACCAAGAGTGAGTTTATACCTTATAATGTATTTACGTCTCACTCTGGCACACCAGCAATAGCGCAGGTAGGTGCAGGTATAGTTAGGGGTTGGGCTTTAGACGCTGATGGTGATGAAGCGATTGTATGCACATTTAGAGTGCCTGATAATATAGTTGCTGGGTCAACGGCGACTGCATATATTTACTGGGCGGCTAACGCTGTGGCAAATGACTGCCGTCTTGACTTAACAACGTTAGCAGTTTCTGAAAGCGGTGCATTGGCGGGGGCTGGAACGACTAACTCCGTTACTGATACTACTGACGGAACGGCTAATGACCTTAATATAACAGCTGGTATTACGACTGCGGCTTTGACTGCTGGGCAGTTACTTGCTGTGCAGGTAAATCGTGATGCTAATCATGCTGCTGATACATTAGCGGTAGATGCCGTTATAGTTGGTGTTAGGATTGACTATAGTGCGGGTAGTGTATAAAAAGTAAAAGAGTATTAGCTCTTTAGCAGAATTGGGCGGTTGCTAATACAGCCGCCTATGTTTTAATTTTTTAGGAGGTTAGTATGGTAGCAGGGACAATAGATGTTAGCAGAGAGGAAATCGAGAGATGTAAGCCGAAGTATGAGAGCGAGGAAGTAAGGACGGCAAATGTAATCAAGAATTTACGCAAACGTGCAAAACTGATTGAATATAGAGAGAAGGAATACGCTAAAGATATAGCAGACCTCAATGAAAAGATAGACCTTGCTACAACAAATGGGGAAGACGGGAAACGTAGAGCGATGGTAAAGAAAAGAGACGAACTTAATTACCTCTATGATGCGTGGAGAAAATTACAGGAGATGGGTATTCCTGTAAACGAACCTCCTAAGGTTGACCCTATAGCAGAAAAAGATAAGGAGATTGCACGGCTGACTAAAGAGTTGGAAAAGGTAAAAGCGAAGGATACAACCAATGTCAATGTCAATGCCAAATAGTTACCTTTATAGAGTTAAGGAATTGCCCGCAGGCGTGGGAATACCGCCTGATTTCGTTATGGCGGGCTTGCGGGCTATTGACCCAAGTTTTAATTTACTGTGGAATAACTTTGGTAAACGTTGGGAAGTATGGGATATGTCCGCATTTAAGAAGCCCTATATATTTACGGCATTTAATAGGTATCCTATATGGCAAGGGGAAGTTGAACGTATTCAACGGGTGGTGTATATAAATCGGGGGGGCGACCCGTTTAAGTGGGTAAAAAGAGAACAAGGTGCGGAGAAGGAAAAAAAGGATAGAAACTTTTCTAATGTATGTAAAGATATAGCTAATGATAATAGGCGTGAATTTTTAGGGGTATCTGGCAATCGTGTTCCTTTTGTATCAATGTCGATACCCTCAACTTCTACGAATATTAAAAGAAAGAATAAAAAAAATGGCAGATTTACAAACACTAATAACAAACGCAAGACGCAAGGCAAACCAGCCCTCAACGCAAGGGGCGGTAGATAATGATAGTGAGGTGGCTGTCTATTTGAATGAGGCGCAGGGGATATTATATCAGTCCATTGTTGACGCTGATGAGACATTTTTTGAAGAAATAGATACTTCGCTTGGATTTGTAGCAAGCCAAGAGGAATATACATTACCAGATGTTGTAAAAGACCGTAAAATTACCCTGATTGAAAGAACCGACACTACACCAGAAACGATATTATGGGCGATTAGAAGGTCTGAACGAAATTGGTGGTATAATGCTTCGTTTGTAGAAAGATGCTTTTTGAGAGGGAATATATTAGGATTGTCTCCTGCCCCGTCTTCTACGGTTGCTACTAATATTCAGATAACATATATACGTATGCTTGCGCCTATGCACTATGCTACGGCAGTAAGCGGGACAGCAAGTAATATAACATTTGCAAGTTCGTCCTCTATAACGGCGGGCAGTTTAACTATTTATCCACCTGCTTTATATGTAGGGGAAAAGATACGGATAATTTCAGGAACGGGGGTAGGGCAAGAGCGAACAATATCTGCTTATAATAGCTCTACTCGATTGGCAACTGTGAGTAGTAATTGGTCAACAACGCCAGACGCCACCTCTGTTTATAGCATTGTGTCAAGTATCCCAGAGGATTTTCATTATGTAATGGAATGGTATGCGGCAATGATTATAGCTGGCAAAATTCCCAATAAGGATAGAGCAGAATTTTGTGCAAAGATGTATGCTGACGGGATGGCGAAGCTAACAACATTTATCGAACGTCGTATAAAGTATGGCGGGGTTCACATATCGCAAGTAGCCGAAGATGACCAGTATTGAAAATTATGCCAGTATTTAAGATAGATAATTTTGAGGGCAGATTAAAGACGGCAAAGAATGCCACTGCATTGCAACTGAACGAAGCAATAGTATGCGAACAGGTGGACTATTTTGATGATGCGGGTGCATTAAAGCAGGGCGGTGGATTTGCTACCACATCTTATGCAAGTGGAACATCTATTACTGGGCTTGATAGGTTTTATGAGAGTTCAGGTATAAGGGAATTAACCGTTGTGGATGAAGCAACTGCAACATTATATCCGAGTTCAGGAAGTAATGGAACGCTTGCAGTTGGGGGGACAGCAAGGAAAAGGTTTGCGGGTGCTTATGATTTGAGGTTTGCAGTAGGGCAGGATATAGTGCCAAAAACTATTAAGGGATTGGGCAATCAATCATCTATTAGACGGATGGGATTTCAAGAGCCGTATTCTAATGACGGGACGGCTATATCTACTTACACCGCAGCGGCATTACCTGCGGATTCCACGCCAGCGTGGACAAAAGTAGGGACGCCTACAGAGAGCGTAGCAAGTAGTATTTTAACGACAGCACAAGGTTCATCGGGGATAGCGTATTACACAATAAATACTTCTGCTGTTTCGGGAACGTCATTTATACGAATAAGTGCTAATGTTAGTATTACTTCTGGTGGTATAAATAAGACAGCAACGAGAGCGCCTGCGTTTATGTTTATAGATGATGGTGCAAAGATATGCGTGTTGGCGATATATGATGACGCATTGTCAGTTGGGTATTTTAGTGGCGCTCCGTCTAACAGCAATTTCGTGGAATTGGCAAGCGTATATCCTCTAAAAAACAACGATGGCTATCATATTTATTCGTTATGGAAGGATGGTAATAATTCCGTTAAGGTATATAGGGATGGAGAATTAGCATTATATATTGCTTATTCTAAATTTGGTGCAACGCAGTCAGGTAAGAATGTAGGGTTTGGATTATCGACAACGTCCGCAATTACTGTTAAGTGGAAATATGACACTGCCAATAACTTTTTAGGGACATTAGAGGGTGGGGGTGCGAGTGCGGCCGTATTGGCAAGATATTCTCAACCTATGACGGCAGCGGTTGGTGCGGCGGGGGTATTGACGGGAACGTATTCTTATAAGGTTAGTTTTATATTTGAGGGTAATACATCAAGGGAATCGACAGCCAAGCCATCTAATGGAATTGCGACTGTAATATTGGCAAGCCAGCAGGGAAGTTTAAGTAATATTCCTACGGGGACGTCCAATGGCATATCTGGTGTAACTGCAAGGAATATTTACAGAACGAGGGCAGTAGATGCAACAAGATGGTATTATGTAGCAACGATAAATGATGATACTACGACAACGTATACAGATAATACTGCTGATGCAAGTTTAGAGTTGAGGGAAGCGCCTAATAATAATGGCACTTCTCCTCCCACGCAATATATTGCAATATGGAGAGACAGGTGTTTTACTGCACGTTCACGTTTAGGGCAGTCATATCTATATTATTCTGCTAATGCTGGAGATGAAGTTAGCGACAGTTCACTTAATACTGAGGTTCACGGAGCAAACGTAGAGATATTCCCTGATACGTTTTTTATGCGTGTAGGGGATAATAATACTCCTATAACGGGACTTGCAGTGTTTTTAGATATGCTTATCGTGATGAAGGATGATAAAATTTATACCGTTACTGGTTACACACCATCTAACTTTAGGTTGCGTCCTGTCGAAAGTGCTTACGGATGTTGCAGTGGAGACAGTGTGGCGGTGAGTGATTATATGTTTTTCGTTTCACGTAATAAATCGGCGGGGATTTATCGGTTTGATGGCGCTACCGTGAGGTGTATATCGGAAGATATAAATCCTACGATTTGGGATGATGTAACAACTAATCGAATGCAAAATGCAGTGGGTATTACATATAGAGGGCTTTACATTGTAAGTATAGAGACAAGTGCCGACACGCCATCCTCTAAAAACAATCGGTTATTTATATACGAATGGAAAACTAACTCGTGGAGTATAAATAAAAATGTTGGTGCTACACATTTCACTGCATTCGGCGGTGTAGATGATACGGGAGCATTGTATTTTGCACACAGTAATACTGGTGGAATATACCAGCTATTCAGTGGCAATACATTGGCAGGAACAGGAATATCTACAAAATGGCGAACAGGATGGTTACGTCCTATAGTTCAGGGGTTTAATGGTCGCCTTCAGATGAAAACTATAACCTTCTTGGTGCTTGCTACATCTAACGGAACTTTAACTGTTGACAGATATTATGATTTTCAATCGTCTGCTCAACGTAGTAATGCTACAGCGGTATTGACAAGTGGGTATTCAAAAAATGCCGATACTGTTATTGGTGATAGTAGAGGAGTGCGGAAATGGGAAGTAGTTTGTAATGCGTCAGAGGAACAATTCGATTATTTTAGTTTAGCTTTAACTATAACGGGCGCATCGAGTGGCTTTACTCTTTATAGTATAATATTTGATTTTGATTTAATAAAAGAATAGGAGAATTTTATGGGATTATTTGGAAGCAGCAAGAAAGGAAAGCTAAAACGTCAGTGGTTTCAAGACCCTACGCAGTATTATAATCGTGTATTTGCGCCGCTTGAAACGGCTGAACGTGAGGCGTCAGTTCGTGGTATTGAGCAGTCAGGTTACGAAACGGATGCGGCACGGCAGGCGGCGATTGCAAACTTACAGCAAAATCTTGAAAGCAGGGGAGTAGCCGCTGGCGGTATGCAAGGCGGAGTAGCAGAGAGAATGGGATTGCAGGGACAGAGGATGAAGAATCTTTATAGTCAAGGAGAGCGAGACAGGATAGCCAGATTGATAGGTGCTATGAGAGCCCAAGCAGGCAGCACGGCTGCGGAATTGGAATGGCAAAGAAAGATGGCTAATGCCAGTCGTAAGAAGAGGGGCGGGATAGGCGCATTGTTAGGAGGTGCAGCGGGATTTCTGTTAGGCGGTCCTGTTGGTGCGGGGTTAGGAATGTCAGCAGGTAATACTATGGAAACAGGATTTACAGGTGCTGGGCTTGGTTCTTCTATTGGTTCGGCTTTTTAAGGAGAATGATGATATGGCAATAGATTTTAGGAATTACTTGGGACGTAGAGGTCAAAAGCAATGGTATGAAGCAGGCGAAACAGAAGGCCCTATGGAGAATTTAGGGAAGTTAGGTATTGGGGGTATTGCTCCGCCGTCCACTGCCGATACTGTGCCCTCGGCGTTATCGAATATTATAAATATTCAGAACCGAGAAAAGGGTCTCGTTCAGACAAATAATTTTGCTGGATATGTTCCGAGCAGATACCAGGGTATTTCGTATGACCCGACAAAGTTTCCTAAAGGGATACCTTCATTTTCGACTACACTGCCTGAAAATATATCTCCATTTCCACAAAGAGAAGAACCTAAAAGCGTAGAGACATTGTTACAGGGATTGGCGACAGTAGGTGATGTATTGCGTAAATCTCAAGGAGAGGAAAGTAATTTATTAGCACAAACCAGACAGCAATTGGAGGGGACAAGAGAAAAGAGGTATCAAAATGCGATACAGCAATATTATAGGGAAAATCCAGAAGAATATATGAAAATGATGTATCCTATAACACCATTACAGAAAGAGGAACTTGCTCTTAAAAGCCGAGCATTAACCCAGCAAGGAGTGATAAGTCCATATCAGCAGGAGCAGTTAAAGTTAGAGAGAGAAAAGTTTAGAGGTAGCCAAATCCCTAAATCTAATGAATTGTCAAAAATGGCGAGGTTAGAAGGATTGATGAAGGCGTTTGATATGGCTACTAATGATAAGGAAAGGGAAATTCTATGGAATGAAATAAACATAATGCTAATGAATCCGCTAACGGGTGGAGTTAGTAGGGAGGGTAGCCCAATCCCGCCCGCCGATACGGGAATGGAGAGGTCTCGGCGAATAATAGAGAAATATCCATTATCAAAAGTAGAGACAGAATTATTGGCACAAACTGGACAGCCAGCAGTTACGCAAAATGGGGATGATGATATAACTGAAGCATACAATTATTTAACTATAGAACGGGGATATAGTGATGAAGATGCAAGGGAAATTATAAGACAAGAGCAGGGAGTGGGAGGTAGATAATGGATGACACTGCTACTGCTTCTTCTACTTTATTAGAACGTGTTAAGCGTAAGTATCCCGCCTTGCCGTCTCAACCGCCATTAGCTATACCGCAAAAAGCTGATAATTCTTTATTGGAACGAATTAAGAATAAATATCCTATTAGAACACAAGAAGATAAACCGATTGCTGTTCAGCCGATTACACCAGAAACCAAACAACCACAAGAAACGCCTATTCCACGAAGTGAATTATTGGGTGCTTTAGAGGGATTTAGTTCACTACAAAAAGATGAACCAACGATAAGAGAGCAACAAAAAGCTATAAAAACAGAAATAGGCGAAAGGGTTGACAGAGTTAGACCCTTACTAAATTATGCTACGCAATTTGGTCTTGATGTTTCGCCAGATATACAGAGCAAACTTGAGAAATTTTATACAACTGGCAGTGCAGATAATGAGCTTATATCTGGGCTGGAGAACCTCTCCCAAAGTATAGGGGCTAAAGAGGTGGATGAGCTAAAAAAACAGTATATTGCGGAAGGCGGACGTTTTGAACCCGACGAATATGGTAGAGATAAACATTTTGAGAACTGGCAATATATAAGAGACATTGAAAGAAGGGAGACGGATAAGTTACGGTCTCCCTTAAATAAGTTGGTAGGGGATATAAGAAATTATCTTGGTGAAATAAAGCAAGAGCAAATAGAGACGGGGAGTCCATTGAGGGCTGGATTGTCATCTGTATTGGAAAGTGTAGGCGGTATGGCTATTCCCACAGAAGAAGAAATCCCGCTATGGTTAACTGCGGGGAAGGTTATAGGTGGTGCAGGGAGGGTAGCAAAACAGCTTGGTGCATTAGAACCTAAACTTACGGCACAGCAATTATCTGAAACATTAGCAAAGGAGCGATTTTTTAGGGAAGGTGTTGCTGGTCGTCCAATGGCACGAGAAATACCTACGGCAGAATTTAAGCCGATAGAGAAACCTGAAGCTATCCCAATACCTAAAGAGCAGATAATATCTGAAACAAAGCCATTACCAGAACGGATAGCGGAAATAATAAAAGAAATTAAGCCCATTACTGCTCAAGAGGGAATTCCACTACCTAAAGAGGTTACTACGGCGAAAGTTGAGGGACAACCCCCTCCTATTCCTACCGAACCTATCGGAGAGGTTTCTGGGGGATTAAAGGAATTTATAGATAGTAAGGTAAGTCAGCAGTCAGGGTTTTCCCCAAATGCCAATTATTTCAATACTCCAAAGTTACAATCTGTAAAGGGGGTGGCTTGGCGTGGAATGGGACAGAAAGAACTTGATAAGGTTATTTCGGGAGAGATTGTATATAAAGGAGGGGTTGCTGGGAGAGCTAATAGCTTTGCTCCTACTCCTGGGAGTGCTACACAGTATATAACTTCCTCAAAAGGTAAGTTTTTAGTTGAATTTAATAATATAGGAGAAGCGAAAGGTGAAACTATTACAAAGCCAGCCAACGCTAATAACATAGTTTCTGTAAAACGGTGGGATGGGGCTAAATTTACTGATGTAACATCTGAATATTTAACAAAATTGCATAATAGATTAAAGGGTGAAGTGAAGCTCCCTCTTCCTCCCGCTACTAAACTGCCAACTAAACCATCCATAAAGATACCAGAGTTAAAAGGTGAGCCAGTGATAGGTAAAATAGAAGGTAAGGATGTTCTTCGTCCAGAGCCAGAAATGGCTGGCGTGGGGCTGTCAATACAGCCGATTGAAAGTGTAGGTAAAGCGAAAATACCTGTTATAAAAAGTAGTGGGTGGGATAAATTCAGATTTAATACTACAAACAACTTGCACTATTTTGATAAATTACTACCTCGTGATATAAGTAAAAAGATTACAGAAAGGTTCTATACTGCCAAGCAGGTAGCTGGGACTACTGCAATGGAGTTTGAGAAGGGGCTTATTTCTTATGCGGAACTGATGAGAACGGGCAATATTAAACGTATTGGCGGTATGCCGTTTGGACAAATCATAAGGGGGCTTGAAAAAAAGAAGCTATTTGTAAAGACAGATGCCTTTGCAAAGGCAATGACAATGCAGGAACGTAACCCAGAATTGCTGAAGTCGTTAGAGGAACAATTAAAGAAAACGCCAGCGGATGAGAGGTTGTTGCTCAAACAAAAAGCGGTAAGAGAGGAGTTAGCTCGAGCATTAAATACTATAGAAGAAATGAAGGCAAATGGCGAGGCACAACAGATTTTACCATATCTGCGTGAGATTCGCAAAAATGAGAGGGCAATGATACAGGACTTATATGACGCCAAAATAATCAATAAGGATACGTTGGGCAATCTGAATAAGCCCGAATGGTATGTTCCGCTTGAGAGGGTATTTGAGGGGCTTGAAGATGACGTTTCACTAAAATTTGTAGATGAGTTGAAAGGTATAACAGGACAAACGGAGATTGCCAATATATTTACATCTATATCCCGTAAACGTTACATTATAAATAAGCTAATAGAGAATAATACAATGAAGTCGCTTATTGGTGAGGAAGCGGTTAGGCAGGGATGGGCAAGAAGAATTACAGGTAAAATGGAGAGAAAGTCCCAAGAGGCAGAGCAATATCTAATCAGAACTAAAGTAGACGGCACCCCAGTAACTTTTGCTCTAAATCCTAATGATATAGTTGGTAAGGAATTAGCACAAAGTTTAAGGGCATTTACTCCTATTCAGCTTAACGCTGTTCTTAAATTTTCTAATGTTCTTACTAAAGCATTGCAATGGTCTATAACAAGAAATCCTGCATTTTGGGCGGTGCGGAATATAGCAAGGGATGTTCCAATGCAGATGTTTGCATCCAAGACGGGCAGTAATTTGATTTCTCCAGCTGTAACGACGTTTAAGCGTATTATAAAAGACCCTAAAGTAATGAAGTATCTTGATGAGTTTGAGTTATTAGGGATGAAGGGTAGCACATTTTACGATTTTACTTCACGTGAAGAATTAGAAAAAATGGTAGGGGCTCAGTTTAAGAAGCCCGCTAAAGTATATGGGATAAAATCATTAGCTAATTTTTATGAGCAGTTAGTTAAAGAGGGGGAATTATTATCAAGGTTTAATGAGTTTGTTAGGGCAAGAGAGAAGGGCATAAACCCTCTGCGAGCCGCACAAATGGCAAGAGAGGTAACCGTTAATTTTGCAAGAGAGGGTATGATTTCTCGGCAGATAGGAACGTTGATACCATTTTTTGGCGCAGGTGTTCAGGGAGCGTCCAGAGCATATCGCCTTATAGGTGAAAACCCTCGCAAGTTTGCATTACTTACTGCTACATTTATAACTACACCTTCAGTAATTGAATGGTATCTTAATAGGGATAATCCTACGTGGCGTAATAATATAGCCCGCCAAAGATACTATACGATTGATATTGGGGATAGAGTTATACTTATTCCTAAATTGTTTGAGATTGGTGCTATGTTTGGCACAATTCCAACATATATACTTGACTATATTTATGATAGAGACCCTAAAGCTGCGCTCCGTATAGCAGATACGATATTAGGGCAAATTCCAGGCACGCAGGCAAAACTTACTGAAGATATTGGCATTCCTACACCTATACCTGGCTGGAGTGTGCCTCTGATAGAACAACTCGTAAATAAGAAATTATTTACTGGAAGAGAAATAGTTCCTTACGGATTACAGCGAAAACCCGCAGAACGGCAGTATAGGGAATGGACACCAATGTGGGTTAGAGAGTTGGCGGGCAAGGTTGGGATGTCGCCATTGCGATTACAAGCTTTAATAGAAGGCGTAATGCCAGGTATAAGTAGAAGTGTAATGATGGCTACTACGCCTGAAGATATATCTGCGGGGGAACGATTTGGGCGGTTGATGGGCGCTATTTCTCCCAAGCCTAAAGAATATAAATCACCTAAAAGAAGATGACAATATTAACTAATGAACCGATAAGGTTATTTAAGGATACAGATAATTGGGACGGCAAACTTGTTGCTAATTTCAGGAATTTAGAATACGCCCTCGAAGACATAACATCACTAATTGGTGAAGTAGATGCAAGGGGACGGCTTGTTAATAATAGAGGATTTAATATAGGGCGAATGCAATTATATCCCTATATTAACTTATCTAATACCGACCTTGTCCAAAATTTCCTTGTATTAGAGCCACGATTTTCAGGAGAGGAAGCGGGATTTTGGATACATCCATATACGATAGATAGCGGGGAATCGCAGATAGTCCTATCTGAAGACGTAAACTTGCAGACGGGGTCAGCACTGAAATTAGAGGCAAGTGCATTAGACGGAACTGTGAGTATTTCGTCTATATTTCTTGGCACAGTTGGAACGCCACAGCCGTTAGTGTTTAATGTAACTAATTTGACTGGTTCAACATACACACTAACAGAAGCAATGCGAATAGATACGAACTATGATGTTCAGATTGGCGATACAGGGACTATTCTTACTTCTACA
>Ga0209520_10000096_pt1 | contig 42009 bp, 37 predicted proteins | sample Rifsed16ft1_FD_184009 | JGI IMG/M metagenome (GOLD analysis project Ga0209520, IMG submission 184009) | Soil microbial communities from Rifle, Colorado, USA - sediment 16ft 1 (version 2) | ecosystem: Environmental > Terrestrial > Deep subsurface > Rock core/Sediment | place: Rifle, Colorado...
GGGCATCGGCATCAAGCCGATCAGTGTGACCGGCACCAAGCGGCTCGTCCGGATGGCGATGCAGTATGCCCTGGCCCGGAAGCGGAAGAGCGTGACGCTTGTGCACAAGGGCAACATCATGAAGTACACGGAGGGGGCGTTCCGGGACTGGGGCTATGAGCTGGCGCGCGAGGAATTCCCCCACGTTACGGTCTCGGAAGACGACCTCTGGGCCAAATACAAGGGCCAGGCCCCCGAGGGGGTGGTGGTGATCAAGGATCGGATCGCGGACAGCATGTTCCAGCAGATCCTCACCCGGACCGACGAGTACGACATCCTCGCGACCCCCAACCTCAATGGGGATTACCTCTCGGACGCCACCGCGGCGCAGGTGGGGGGGCTCGGGATCGCGCCGGGGGCCAACATCGGGATCCCGACGGCGCTGTTTGAGGCGACCCACGGCACCGCCCCGAAATACGCGGGCCAGGACAAGGTGAACCCCGGCGCGGTCATCCTCGCCGGGGCCATGATGCTCGAGCACCTGGGCTGGCAGCCGGCGGCCGACCGCATCTACCATGGGCTCGAAAAGTCCATCGAACAGAAACGGGTGACCTATGATTTTGCTCGGCTGATGGAGGGTGCCACCGAGCTGAAGTGCTCCCAGTTCGGGGACGCTATTATCGGGAACATGAGCTAACCGGGGCGATGACCGATGACGGCAGATCCAGTCAATAGTCATTTGTTATTAGTCGATAGTGAGCTATTGACCATTGACGATTGACTATTGACTACGCAGTGCGAACTTTGCACTGCCCTGAACTATGAACGATGAACCCTGAACCACGAATGGGGGGGACGGACCATGGGAAAGGACACATTGACGATTACCGATAATCGGACCGGCAAGACCTACGAGATCCCGATCCAGTACGGGACGTATCCAACCTACGGGGCATCCATCCGGACGGCGGACCTCCGGCAGATCAAGGTGTCAGAGGGGGACTTCGGCCTGATGGGTTATGACCCCGCCTTCATGAACACGGCGTCCTGCAAGAGCACGATCACCTTCATCGACGGGGAACGGGGGATCCTCCGCTACCGGGGCTACCCCATCGAGCAGTTAGCCGAGCGGAGCACGTTTCTGGAGACCGCCTATCTCATCCTCCACGGCGAACTCCCCACCCGGAAGCAGCTCGACGAGTGGACGTACCACATCACCCACCACACGATGATCCACGAGAACATCAAGAAGTTCATGGATGGCTTCCACTACGACGCGCATCCGATGGGGATCTTGGTCGGGACGGTGGGGGCCCTCTCTACTTTTTACCCCGATGCCAAGGACATCCGGGACCCGGCGGACCGGAAGCAGCAGATCTTCCGCCTCATCGCCAAGATGCCGACCTTGGCCGCCTTCGCCTACCGGCACAGCCTGGGGATGCCCTATGCGTACCCCGACAACGACTTGTCGTATGCCGGCAATTTCCTTAACATGCTCTTCAAGAAGACCGAATTGAAGTACAAGCCCGATCCCGTGTTGGAGAAGGCCCTCGATGTCCTGTTCGTCCTCCACGTGGACCACGAGCAGAACTGCAGTGCCAATGCCATGCGCAGCGTCGGCAGCTCCCATGTCGATCCCTACTCGGCCGTGGCGGCGGCCACCGCGGCCCTCTATGGGCCCCTCCACGGCGGGGCAAACGAGGCGGTGCTGCGCATGCTCCGCGAGATCGGGTCCAAGGAGAAGATCCCCGAGTTCATCAAGAAGGTCAAGACGAGGGAGGCCCTCCTCATGGGCTTCGGCCACCGGATCTACAAGAACTACGATCCCCGGGCGCGGATCATCCGGGAGATCGCCAGGCAGGTCTTCACGGTCACCGGGCCGAATCCGCTCCTGGACATCGCCATCGAGCTCGAGCGCATCGCCCTGGAGGACGAGTTCTTTGTGACGCGCCGGCTCTACCCGAACGTCGATTTCTACTCGGGGATCATCTACGAGGCCATGGGTTTCCCCGTGGACATCTACCCGGTCCTCTTCGCCATCGGCCGGACCCCGGGGTGGCTCGCCCAGTGGCAGGAGATGCTGACGGATCCCGACCAGAAGATCGCCCGGCCGCGGCAGGTCTACACCGGCTCGGACCATCGCGACTATGTCCCGATCGAGCTGAGACGCTAGCGCCGTCGTCGGGCAGCGGCGGTGTCCGGTGGGGGCGCGAGGAGGAAAAGGCGACGACATGAACAGTTTAGTGCACCAGAGGTGCAGGGTCTACACCACCGAGAAGGTGACCATCAGGATCCTGGAGGAGTGGTGTAAGGGCTGCGAGATCTGTGTCGACGTCTGTAAGAAGCACTGCCTGGCCATGGACATCTTGGGGAAGGTGAAGGTCGTGAACGTGGAAGCGTGTAACAAGTGCCTCTTGTGCGACGTCCTCTGCCCCGATTTTGCGATCGCCATCGAATAACGTCGAGGGAAGCGCGTGCGAGCATCTGTGGGCTTGATGCAAGGCAATGAGGCGTGCGCCCGTGGCGCCATCGTCGCGGGGTGTCGATTCTACGCCGGCTACCCGATCACTCCGTCCTCCGAGATCGCCGAGGAGTTGGCGAGGCTGCTGCCGCAGGTTGGCGGCAAGTTCATCCAGATGGAGGACGAGATCGGCGCCATGGGCGCGTGTATCGGGGCCTCCCTCGGCGGGGTAAAGTCGATGACCGCGACGAGCGGGCCAGGGTTCTCCCTCAAGCAGGAGAATCTGGGTTACGCCATCTATACCGAAGTCCCGTGCGTGGTGGTCAACGTCATGCGGGGAGGGCCGAGCACCGGGCTGCCGACGTCCCCCGCCCAGAGCGATGTCATGCAGGCCCGGTGGGGGACCCACGGCGATCACCCGATGATCGCCCTGGCCCCCGCCTCCGTGCGAGAGGTCCACGATTGCACGATTCGGGCCTTCAACCTGGCAGAGCGCCTCCGCACCCCGGTCATCCTCCTCTACGATGAGGTCATCGGGCACATGCGGGAGAAGGTCGAGCTGACGGACCCGTCGCAGGTCGCCATTGTCGAGCGTCCGAAACCCACGTGCCCCCCCGAAGTGTACCTCCCGTACAAGGCCGGCGAGGACGACGTCCCCCCCTTCGTCCGCTTCGGCGAGGGGTATCGCTACCACGTCACCGGGCTGGCCCACGACGAGCGGGGATTCCCCACCCAGAACCCCCGGGTCGTCGAGGCGCATCAGCGGCGCCTCCATCGAAAGGTGGAGCGGCATCGGGATGAGATCGCGGCGTACGAGACCTTCATGCTGGAGGATGCGGAGGTGGCGGTCTTTGCCTACGGCATCACGGCCCGCTCGGCCAGGGCGGCGGTCCGCACCGCGCGGAGCGAGGGCCTTCGGGCGGGCCTCCTCCGTCCCATCTCGCTCTGGCCCTTCCTGGATCTCGAGGTAGGGAAGCTGGCCCAGCAGGTGAAGGCCATCGTCGTCGCCGAGATGAATCTTGGACAGATGATCTACGAGGTGGAGCGGGCGGCCCAGGGCCGGGCGAGGGTCGCGGCGTATCAGAAGGCGAGCGGGGAGCCGATTCACCCCGAAGAGATCCTCGCCGCCTTGCAGGAGGTACGCTGATGTTTGATTACCACGAGTATTTTCGAAGCGAAATGATGCCCCACATGTGGTGCAAGGGGTGCGGGAACGGCATCGTCCTGAAGGCGCTCCTTCGCGCCATCCATCGGCTGGGCCTTTCCAAGGACCGGATCGCGATGGTCTCCGGGATCGGCTGTTCCAGCCGGCTCACGGGGTATGTGGACTGCAACACGCTCCACACGACCCACGGGCGGCCCCTGGCCTTTGCCACCGGCTTGAAGCTGGCCCGGCCGGAGCTGACCGTCATCGTCATCACCGGGGATGGAGACGGCCTCGCAATCGGCGGCAACCACCTGATCCATACGGCGCGGCGGAATATCGATCTCACCTGCCTCCTCTTCAACAACCAGATCTACGGGATGACGGGGGGGCAACTGGCCCCGACCACGCCGGAGGCCCTCTTTTCCACCACGACGCCGTACGGCAACATCGAGCCGAACTTCGATGCCTGCCGCCTGGTGCAGGCCGCGGGCGGAACCTTTGTCGCCCGGGGGACGGTGTACCGGGCGATTCCCCTGGAGAAGCTCATCGCCGAGGGGATCCAGCACAAGGGGTTCTCGTTCGTCGAGATCCTGACCACCTGTCCGGAGATTCACGGTCGGCGGAACAAGCTGGGGACGCCGGCCGAAATGCTCCAGGCGTTGGCAAAGACGACGCTGCCGACCGGGGTGATCCACCAGGCGTCGGGCCCAGAGTACACCGAAGCCTATGATGGGATCATTGCGAAAGCGCAGGGACGGACGTAGCGCTTGAAAGCTAGGACGCTGGGATGCTGGGACGCGAGAAGGCCGGGAAGGGAATGTGCTTGCTAGCGCGTCGGAGACGCCAATGAGGTACGAGGTGCGGATAAGCGGCGAAGGGGGCCAGGGGGTCATCCTGGCCGGGATCATCCTGGCCGAGGCGGCCATCCGGGATGGCAGAAACGTGGTCCAGACCCAGGTGTACGGGCCCGAGTCTCGCGGGGGGGCGACCAAGGCAGAGGTCATCATCAGCGACGAAGAGATCGATTATCCCAAGGCCGGCCGGATCGACCTCCTCCTCGCCCTGACCCAGGAGGCGTGTGACAAGTACTCGGGAGACTTGAAAGACCGGGGAGCAATGATCGTGGACTCCTCGCAGGTTACCGCTCTTCCTCCAGGGGGCTTCACGCTCTTTGCTCTCCCTATCATCGAGACGGCGAAGGAGAAGCTCGGCAAAGGGGTCGTGGCGAACATCGTCGCCCTGGGGACGATCGCCGCGCTCTCGAGCGCCGTCTCTCGAGAGGCCATCGAGAAGGCGGTCCTGGCCCGGGTCCCCACAGGGACCGAGGAACTGAATCTGATGGCGCTTGCGGCAGGCTTCGAGCTCGCTGGTGCCTCATCCCAATGAGGCGACAGGGAGCGTCCCGAAGCGACGATAGAACGAATTCTCCATTGCCGTGCCCGGGGCGGAGCACGAATTCTACTAGTCAGGGGCTCGCATGATTTCCACAGACGGTCTAGCCAAGCTCCGGATCCTGGTGGTCGAGGATGACGAGGATATGGGCGAGAATCTCCAGCGGATCCTCACGCTGGCCGGATACCAGGTCCACTTGGCCCGAGACGGCGCCGAGGCCATCACCGTCCTTCAAACTCAACCGTTCCACCTGGTCCTCACCGACTTGCTCATGCCGCGAATGGGAGGCCTGGAGCTGTTGGGCGAGATCCGGCGGCTTGGACCGAGCCTGCCGGTGGTGTTTCTTAGCGCCTTTGGCAAGCAGGCCGCCTTTGCGAAGGCTATGGATCTCGGGGCCGCCGGTTTCGTCACGAAGCCCTTTCGAGCCAACTCCCTCTTGCGGCTGATCCAGGCGATTCTCGACCAACGATGAAGAGGTGGGCAATATCTGGAGGCGGATCGTGGTGGCAGGCTGGGAGCTAGGCGGCACGGGCCGAGCTCGGGGGAGTTGAGGCATGGCCAAGACCGCCGACATCATCATTGTCGGTGCGGGAGTTGTGGGCTGCTCCGTGGCGTACCATTTGGCCCGGATGGGCGTGAAGGGAATCCTCGTCCTGGATCGGGGTCAGATCGGCGGTGAGGCCTCGACAGCGGCGGCCGGGATGCTCGCCCCGCAGTGCGAGGCACCCGGACCTGGCCCCTTCCTCGATTTCTGCCTGGCCGCGCGCCGGTACTACGAGCGGCTGGCGCCGGAACTCAAGGAGATCGCCCGGACCGATATCGAGTATCTCGATTGGGGAATCCTCCACCTCCTCGACGAGGAGGGGGACGAGGCGGCGGAGGGACGATACCGCTGGCAGAGAGAGCTGGGCCTCACCGTGGAGCGGCTGACACCGGAGGAGGTCTTTAAACTGGAGCCAGGGCTGACCAAGGAGGTCGGAGGGGCCCTCTTCTTTCCGGATGATCATCATGTGAACAACGCCGAACTCATCTGTGCCCTCGCCCAGGCGGCCCGCTCCCACGGAGTCCGGATCGTGGAGGGCTGCACCGTTTCGGGCTTTATTTACGATGGGGACAAGGTTGCCGGCATTCGGACGCCCGACGAGATCTTCACGGCAGGCTATATCGTCCTCTGCACCGGCGCATGGTCTTGGCAACTCGGAGTCCTGCTCGGACGGCGGATCCCGGTGGAGCCTGCGCGGGGCCAGATTCTCTACGCCGAACTGCCGGAGCTGCCGGTGCGGCATCCCGTCTGGGGCAAGGGGGGATACGTGGTGCCCCGGCTGAACGGGGGACTGATCGTCGGCAGCACGGTGGAGTACGTGGGTTTCGACAAGTCCGTGACCCTTGACGGGATCCGCCGTCTGAGCGAGCTCACATTGGCCCTGCTCCCCGGACTGGCGGAGCAGCCGTTCACGCGGGCCTGGGCCGGTCTTCGGCCCCACGCCAAGGACGGACTCCCCCTCATCGGTCCGCTTCAGGGGCTGGACCGCCTCTACATCGCCACGGGTCATTTTCGGAACGGCATTCTCCTTGGTCCTCTCACCGGCCGGCTGGTCGCGGAGATGATCGTGGGCGAGCCCGTCTCGTTCCCTCTCGATGCCTTCAGCCCCGGACGCTTCGGTCTGTAGCAGGCGACAACGCCAAAGCGATAGGGCGCTGGAAAGCGAGGGGGCGTGCCATCGTTCTCGTTGCCTGCGCGGAAGCAATCGGTATGACCGAACTCAATGTCACAGTCCTTGAGGCGTACCTCGCGTCCCTCCTGTGGGGACCCGTAAAGGTCCATGGTCTCAGTCTCCTGGGGGAACCCCTGCAAGCCGGCGCCATCAAAGGCTACGGGTATGGAGTGCCGATCCAGGTTGAATATGAGGCCTCCGGGGAGCGCCATCGAGCGGTCGTCGAGACCATAAGTCCTGGCCCGTTCGGGCACGAGCACATGGCGGATCGCGCCCAGGCTCTCCTGTGGGACCACCAAGCCTTCAATCGCCTCCCGCGTCACGCGCGGTCGATGGACGTGGCGGGGTTTCTTCAAGGTGGTGGGATCCTCTCCCTGGGCAAGGTGGAGGAGCTCTTGGTCCTCATGGAATTCGTCGAGGGGCGTGGATACTTCGAGGACCTCACCCGCCTCCGGAACGACGGTACGCTGACCGATCTGGATGTCGCCCGAGCGGACGCCCTCTGTGATTACCTCGTGGAGATCCACAAGGTCCCGGGAACCGATCCCGGCCTTCACGTCCGCCGCCTGCGTGAGCTGGTGGGCCATGGCGAGTGCATCATGGGGCTGACGGACAGCTACCCTTCCCAATCGGGGTTCATCACGCCGCAAGTCTTGGAGGAGATCGAACACCGCTGCATTGCGTGGCGGTGGCGTCTCAAGGGATGGTCTCACCGACTTCGACAGGTCCATGGCGATTTTCACCCGTGGAACATCCTGTTCCAGGAGGGGACACAGTTTCGGGTGCTCGACCGTGCCCGGGGGGAATGGGGAGACCCGGCGGACGATGTGGCGTGCCTCACCATGAACTACCTGTTCTTCTCGCTGCAGCGAAGCGAGCGGTTGGAGAAGCCTTTCGAGACCCTGTTTCGCCGCTTCTGGACGCGGTACTTGGAGAAGACCAAAGACGAAGAGATGCTCGAGGTCGTGGCCCCCTTCTTTGCCTTCCGGGGCCTGGTCATGGCCAGTCCCCTCTGGTACCCGACCCTGCCCGAGGCAGTCCGCCGCACGCTCTTTAGCTTCATGTTGAGGGTCCTAGACGCAAAGGCCTTTGATCCGAATCGGGTGAACGACTACTGCGGGGTTTGAGGTGCCATCCGGCTTTGCCGTATGGATCACGGGACTGCCGGCTTCCGGCAAGTCCACGGTGGCTGCGGCGCTCAAGCGGGAGATTGAAGCCCGGGGTGTGACGGTCGCGATCTTGGAGTCCGATTCCCTGCGGCAAGTCTTCACGCCTCATCCTCTCTACACCGAGGAAGAGCGCGACGTCTTTTACGGGGCCATGGTCTACGTGGGACGACTCCTGACCGAGCACGAGGTTCCGGTGATCTTCGATGCCACCGGCAATCGGCGAAAGTATCGGGAGCGCGCCCGGCAGCAGATCCCACGATTCGTCGAGGTCTACGTGGATTGCCCCCTGGACGTGTGCGTGGCCCGCGACCCCAAGGGGATCTATCGCAGAGCCCGAGAGGGGGCGGCGGCGACCGTCCCCGGATTTCAGGCGATGTATGAGCCCCCCGAAAACCCGGAGATCGTCGTCCGGGGGGACGAGGAGGCACCGGAGGTGGCCGCCCGCCGGGTGGCGGCCGTTCTCGTAGAGAAAGGCTACCTGCCTGGGTAGAACCGATGGACGCCATCCATGTCCAGGCATTGAGCGGTCCGACTGTTGCGGAGCTTGACGTCGAGATCGTTGAGCGGAAGGGACTGGGCCACCCGGATAGCATCTGCGACGCGGTCATGGAGCGCATATCGCACGCCCTTTCGCGGGAATACCTGAAGCGGTTCGGCGCCATCCTGCACCACAACTGCGACAAGGGACTGCTGGTTGCGGGACAGGTCGAGCGACGATTCGGCGGCGGTCATGTGCTTGAAGCGATGCGGCTGGTCATAGGGGATCGGGCGACGGTCGCCGTGGGCGAAGAACGGCTCAACGTCACTGAAATCGCCGTGGAGGCGGCGAAGACTTGGTTGCGGCAGCATCTTCGCCATGTGGATCCAGACCGGCATGTCAGGTACCAGGTGGAGCTGAAGCCCGGATCAGAGGAGCTGGCGAGGTCTTTTTTAGAACGCAAGGGAGTCCTCGGGGCCAATGACACCTCGGCGGCGGTGGGCTTTGCCCCGCTCACCGAGACGGAGCGGCTGGTGCTGGAAACTGAACGGTATCTCAACTCGCCGGTCTTCAAGCAGCGCTTCCCCGAAACCGGAGAGGATGTCAAAGCGATGGGTGTCCGTATGGGCCGGCGGATCGATCTGACCGTGGCCATGCCCCTGCTCGATGCCTATGTGGCGAGCGAGGCCGAGTACTTCCGCCGCAAGAAGGCGATACAGGAAGCGCTGGTGGGCCATATCCGCGGCAATCTGGACCGCCTGGATCTCGGAGAGTTGACCTTGAACCATCTGGACCATCCCGGCGCGGGCATGGCCGGGATGTACCTCTCCGTGCTCGGCACCTCGGCGGAAGATGCAGACTCCGGGGAGGTAGGGCGAGGCAATCAGGTCAACGGGCTGATTGCGCTGAACCGTCCCCGGGCCTCGGAGGCGGCGGCCGGAAAGAATCCGGTCGGCCACATCGGCAAGATTTATAACGTCCTCACCCACCTACTGGCAGCCCGGATCCACGCGGAGATCCCTGGATTGCGCGAGGTGGTGGTCTGGCTCTGCAATAGGATTGGCGAGCCGGTCGATCGGCCGCAGCTCGTTTCGCTGCAGGTGCATCTGACTCCGGGGATTACCCTCGCCGATGTGGATACGCCGATCCGCATGCTGGTGAAGGAGGAGCTCGGGCGGCTGCCGGTCTTCTGCCAAGAGCTGGCGCAGGGGCGCTATCCGATTTGCTGAGGGCGACCGAGAACGCGGAGAACAAAATTTCGGAAACGACCGGCAGACCACCGAGCGGTGTCTGAGGAGTTGAGGCTATCCTGTCCCAATGGGGAAGAAAAGCCCCAGAGGTCTCGCTACGGGGAAAACAGATAGTTAGAGGCAAGAGAGTGTTCCAGCAGGACAACGGTGTCCCTCCTCCTGCTTCCGGATCGCAGCGGAGTTCCTTTAGAAACCAGAATTTACCTTCGTTTGGGACTTTGGAATGGCCGTTGCTCACCTCAGCATATGATCGGCCTCGGAGAGCGGAGCCTGAAAGAGGAGGGAGGCAGATATGAGTCCGAAGGCGGAGCACGCGAAGGCCCCTGGAGTGATCCGGGTTATCGAACTCGTTGGCGTGTCTGACAAGAGCTGGAGCGATGCTGCGCAGCAAGCGATCGCTCGGGCGGCGAAGACGCTGCGCCATATTACGGGCGTCGATGTCCTGCACAGCCGGGCGGTCGTGCGCGACGGGAGGATCATCGAGTACCACGTGAACCTGAAGGTCGCGTTCATCGTGGAGCCTGCGCAGATCGAGACCTAGGCGACGGGGGCCCTCAGCCCGCGAGGATGTGTGATGACCGCACGGGAAGTGTGCAGTTCCGGGGGTGGGGTCTGCGAGACGGATACGGGCGAGAGGTGAATGGAGGTGCGGCCGATGGCGGTGCCGGAGCGGTTGTTGATCGACTATCCCCAGCTCTGGGAGCTGGAGGACGGGACCGAGGTCACCGTGCGGCCCATGGTCAAGGAGGACCGGGACAAACTAGCGGAGTTCTTCAAGCGGATTCCCGACCAGGAGCTGCGCGTCCTCAAGGATGACGTGACCGGTGGCACGGTCATCGATCAGTGGGCCCAGAGCCTCGACTACGACCGCGTCTTGCCTCTCGTCGTGGAGATCGGTGGTCGCATCATCGCCGATGCGACGCTCCACCGCCGCAGGCAGGGCTGGCGGCGGCATCTTGGGGGCGTGCGCGTGGTCGTGGACCCTGAGTTCCGGCACAGAGGACTCGCGTCGCGGCTCCTTGCCGAGCTGGCAGACGTGGCGACAAGAGAGGGCCTGATGCGGCTCTACGTCGAGCTGCCGGCCGACGACAAGCCAGCCATCGAGCTGTTCCGGGCCAGGGGTTTCAAGGAAGTCGCGCGGTTCGGGGATTACATCCTCGATCGGAAGGGGAAGTATCACGATCTGGTGGTATTGCACCTGGACTTGATCTACCGCGAGTGAGCATTCTCCTTACACTCTCCTGTTCGATCCCAGAGGGCGTCATGCACTCTGAATCGACCGCGACGCCATCCCTGGTGCAGGGTCGGAGCGAGCCCGCTTCAGCAGTCGAGGCCGAGGGGCTTGGGCCCACCCCAGGCCACCCGTGGGCCATCATCCTCGCGGGAGGCGAAGGCCGTCGGCTTCGCGGACTGGTGCGCCGCCTGATGGGGGCCGACCTGCCGAAGCAGTACTGCGCAGTGATCGGCCGACGGAGCATGCTCCAACATACGCTGGACCGGGTGGCGACACTGATCCCCAGGGATCGGATTCTCACCGTGATCACTCGGGGCCACACGGAGCTGGCGCTAAAGCAACTCCGGACTCTCGCCCCTGAGCAGCTTCTGATCCAGCCCTGCAACCGGGACACGGCTCCGGGTCTCCTTCTACCGCTCCTCTACATTCGTGCCCGCGATCCGGCGGCCACGGTGGCCATTTTTCCATCGGATCACTTCATCCTTGAGGAAGCAGTCTTCATGGGATACATCCGACAAGCCGTCCACTTTCTCAGGGATCATGGTGATCGCTTGCTCCTTCTGGGCATTGGGCCCGATCGCCCGGAGCCCGCGTATGGCTGGATTGAGCCGGGGGCCAAGCTTGCACAGCACGCGGGATACGGTTTCTTCGGTGTGCGGCAGTTCTGGGAGAAACCGGCGACTTCCGTCGCTGAGCAACTCTTTGAACAGGGATGTCTGTGGAACTCCCTGGTCCTGGTGGGTCGCCTCGCGACCTTCCTTGAATGTTTCCGGCAAGGACTGCCCATGCTCTGGGCGCGCTTTCAATCCGTCGGGGGGGCCCTGGGGGCGTCCGGCGAGGCGGCAGCCCTGGAAGACGTGTACCACAGCCTGCCGGCCGTGAACCTCTCCCGGGACCTGCTAGAAAGGATCCCTCATCGCCTCGGGGTTATGCCGGTGATGGGGGTCCACTGGTCCGACTGGGGGGACGAGGCCCGGATCGTAGAGACGCTGGCGCGGATCGGTAAGGCGGACGAGTTCCGGGGTCGGCTTGGGCGGTCCGGGGCCTGTCCCGAGGAGGAAGCGGCATGAACCCTGAGCAGCTCCTGCGCAAGCTCATTGTCCGCGCCCCGCCCGACCTGTTCGCCGCCATTTGCATCAGCGATCGGGCGCGGCGAGCGGGGGACGCGCCCAGGCCATCCTGGGAAGAGATCGTCCGCGCCGCCGAGGAGCTCGGGATCTTCACTGCCGAGGAGGCGGCGGCGTGCCTTGCGGCGATCTATTCGCGGGCGCGAGAGGCGGTCTGAAAAGGGACGTCCAGTCTCGTGGTCGTCCGCGATTCAGATTTCGAACACAGAGGAGGAACGACAATGAGGAATAGATCAGGCGTGGTTTCCACTGGGCTTGCCCTGCTCCTGGCCGGCATCATTCACCTCGGACCGGCGTGGGCAGGGGGTCAGAAGTGGGCGGATACCGGGAAGGTGGCGGCGGTCACCCTGGCGAGCCGAACCGTTGTGGTCCAAATCCCCAGGGGAAAGGATAGCTTGACCGTTGGAGCCGAGGTGTTGCCGAACGCGGTCATCAAAGCGGGAGACCAAACCATTCAGCTGTCCGATATCCGAGTCGGGGATCGGGTGCGTATCGAGTGGAGTCGAGGCGAGCACGGGGACGTCGCGCACCGAATCGTCGTGGTCGAGCGGGCGGCGAGATGAGCCGTTCCGCGGGGGCCGCGGCTCGTGTGCCCGAACACGTGCACGTGCGGATTCAGACGGGACGAGAAAAGGGAACGACCCCTGCCCGCCGTGGTTTTCGTGACAACCCAGCAGTGGGATTCGGCGGGGTGAGAAACCCTGACGTCATGCCGGGTCCGAATGGAACCGGATGGGGAGGGTACCATGCAAAAGCAGATTGGGGACGCAGCGGGCATTACCTGGAAGTACCTTGATCAGCATACCGAGTCGACGCTCAGCGAGCTGAAGCAGGCGACGAAGCTTTCGGAGCAGCTCCTGCTCATGGGGCTCGGCTGGTTGGCCAGGGAAGAGAAGGTGGACGTCGTCCAGGACAAGAAGGGCCTCAAGGTCTCATTGAGAGGGCGGTAGGGGTGTGGCGTCAGTCTTTCGGCCGAGCCACTGCCAGCATGCCGAGGACCTCCTCGTCTGAGACCGGGGAGAAGTCCACGTAGTATTCGCCCACGGCGGCAAAGGACTCGTCCACGATCAGGCTCACAAAATGATCGGCTTCGCGCCGGAAGCGCTGGGCGGCCGTGGCCGAGGCGCACGGCGTGGCCACGACGATCGTGCGGGCACCGTGCCGGCGCGCGTAGGCGAGCGCGGCGCGCATCGTCAGGCCGGTGGCCAGGCCATCATCGACGAGGACGACCTCGCACGCGGGGAGATAGTGGGCCAGAGGCGGGACCCCGTACCGTGCCATCCGGCGGCGAATTTCAGCGGCTGTCTTCGTCCTCGCCTCCTCGACATCCTGGGGGCGGAGCCCGAGTAGGCGGACGATGCCCTCCTCCACGAGCATCTCCCCGTCCTCGTCGAGGGCGCCGAAGGCGAGCTCTGGCGCCACCGGAGAGATCAGCTTGCGGGCGTAGACGACGGTAAGGGGGAGCTCGAGCGCCGTGGCGATCGGCAGAGCGACGGCGACACCGCCTCGGGGAATGGCGGCCACTACCGCCGGACGCGAAATGAGGGGTCCCAGCTCCACCGCCAGTGCCCGTCCCGCCTCCGTACGATCCTGAAAGATCTCTATTCTTTGCCCGTCCTCCATCTTGGGGTATCGAAGTTCCATTCTTCCCACCTCCGGTTGAGGCCCAACCTGACCACAGTCGATGGTCCCCCGTTGCGACGGCCCGACTAGTGCCGGGCACCCTCCCTGATGGGGACTGGATGCGGCGAGCCTCAGTGAGGCTCACGGGTGGTGTTTGCCGACGACGGTCACCGTGCTGGCCTGAAGCCCCTTCTCGCCCTCCTCTTCCGCAAACCGCACCTCCGTCCCGATAGAAAGGCGATCGAAGTCGGCACCGAGGACACTGTTGCGATGGAAATAGACCTCACGCCCATCGGGCGTCTCGAGGAAGCCATAGCCTTCGTCCAGAAAGAGCTTGCTCACGCGTCCGTGGGGGATCTCTTCATGGACCTTCACGACACCCCGCCGCCGGCGCACGTGATCCTGCAGCTGCCGCCGGGCGGCGTCGAAGGCGTCGTGGACCGCCACATAGGGGTCCTCGGCCGCCTGGCGATTCACCACAATGTCCTCGCCGGGGACGCCGAGGTCGATCCGCACGGTATAGGGCCCCCCCTTGCGGTGGTGGCGCACCGGCCCCTCGACAACGACCCGGCAGCCGATGATCTGGTCGTAGAAGAGTTCCAACCAGGAGGCCTTTTCCCGAATAAGGCCCTCCAGGGCCTCGGAGCGGGTAATGTCCCGGAGCGTAATCTTCAGGGGCAGTTGCATCGCGACCTCCTCAGGGGATCAACAGGGTTCTGCGCGCGTGGCGCTGCGGTTTGCCTCCCTTCGGGGATCCTGAGGAGATGTCCGCAGGGCGTAGGAGCGGAGCACGCGCATGTAGTTGGCCCGCTCGAACGCTGCGGGCTCGGCCACCGACCGGTAGCTCATGCTCCCCTGCATCTGGCGGATGGATTCATACTCGTGCTCTTCCATCCAGGTCACGAGCTCCTTCTGTACGGCGGCCAGATGGTCGATCCCATGTTTCAGCAGGGCGGAGGTCATCATCGCCACCCGCGCCCCGGCCATCATCGCCTTGAGGACGTCCTGGGCCGTATGGATCCCGCCGGTGACCGCCAAATCCGGCCGGATGTGGCCGAAAAGGATTGCCACCCAGTGGATCCGGAGGAGGAGCTCGTACGAACTGCTCAAGGTCAAGGTTGGGGTTACCTCGAGGTGCTCCAAGTCGAAGTCGGGTTGGTAGAAGCGGTTGAAGAGGACCAGGGCGTCCGCCCCGGCCTCATCCAGGCGCCGACCCATATTGGCGATCGCGCTAAAGGCGTGGCCGAGTTTGACGGCGACGGGGATGCGGATGCTGGCCTTGATGTCGCGGATGAGATCCACGTACATCTGCTCCACCTCGGCGCCAGTCATCTCCGCGTCGGTCGGGATGAAGTAGACGTTGAGCTCCAGGGCATCGGCGCCCGCCTCCTCGATCTTGCGGGCGTAACGAATCCAGCCACCGGTCGAGACCCCGTTCAGGCTGCCGATGATGGGGATATCCACGGCGGCCTTCGCGCGGCGCAAGTGGTCCAGGTACCCCTCCGGGCCCAGGTTGTACTCGGTCATGTCGGGGAAATAGGTGAGCGCCTCCGCGAAGGATTCGGCGCCATGGGTGAGATAGCGGTCGAGGTCGTGGCTCTCCAGGGTGATCTGCTCTTCGAACAGGGAGTGCAGCACGACCGCCGCGGCGCCCGCGTCCTCCATCCGGCGGATGTTGCCGATGTCCTCGCACAGGGGCGAGGCTGAGGCCACCAGGGGATTCTTCAAGGTAAGCCCCAGGTAGCGCGTCGTGAGATCAACCATGGTGGCCCTCCTTGGACGTGCCATCCACCGGCATGGCGGCCCAATGCTCGTACAGCTTCCAGCGGGCCCGGACGTCCTCCTGGGCCAGTTGCAGCAGCCACCGCGCCTGGTCCGGTTTGCTCTGGGCCAGCATGGTGTAGCGGGTCTCGTTGTAGATGTACTTCTCCAGGGGGAGGGTCGGTGGCTTGGAGTCGAGCTGGAGCGGGTTCTTCCCCTCCTTGACCAGGTCCGGGTTGTACCGGAACAGGGGCCAGTACCCCGAGAGGACGGCGGCCTTCTGCTGCTCCATCCCGTGGGCGAGGTCGTAGCCATGGGCGATGCAGTGGCTGTAGGCGATGATGAGGGAGGGCCCCTCGTAGGCCTCCGCCTCCAGGAAGGCTTTTATCGTCTGGGTGTCGCTCCCCCCCATGGCTATCCGGGCGACGTAGACGTAGCCGTAGGTCATGGCCATCATCGCCAGGTCCTTCTTGGGCGTCGCCTTGCCCGCGGCGGCGAACTTGGCCACCGCGCCGCGGGGCGTGGCCTTGGAGGCCTGCCCGCCGGTGTTGGAGTAGACCTCGGTGTCGAGCACGAGGAGGTTCACGTTGTGGCCGGACGCCAGGACGTGATCCAGGCCGCCGTATCCGATGTCGTAGGCCCAACCGTCTCCACCGACGATCCAGACGCTCTTCTTGACCAACGCGTCGGCGACCGCGAGAAGGTCACGGGCGTCCGCCGTGTCGACGCCCTCGAGCCGCGCTTTCAGAATCCGGACGCGCTCGCGCTGTTCCCGGATCCCCGCCTCGGTCGACTGGCGGGCGTTGAGGAGATCCCGGACCAGTTCGTCCCCGACGGTCGGTGCCAAGCGCGTGAGCAGCTCGCGCGCATATTCTCCCTGCTTGTCCAGAGCCAGACGGATGCCCAGCCCGAACTCGGCGTTGTCTTCGAACAGGGAGTTGGACCACGCGGGGCCGCGGCCCTCGCGGTTGACGGTCCAGGGGGTGGTCGGCAGGTTGCCGCCGTAGATCGACGAGCAGCCGGTCGCGTTGGCGATGATGGTGCGGTCACCGAAGAGCTGGCTCATCAGCTTGAGGTAGGGGGTCTCACCGCATCCGGCGCAGGCGCCGGAGAATTCGAACAGCGGCTCGAGCAACTGGGCGTCCTTCACCTGCCCGACGTTCAGCACCCGGCGGTCCGTCTCGGGGAGTCCGAGGAAGAAGTCCCAGTTCTGCGCCTCCTGGTCGCGGATCGGGGGTTGCGGCATCATGTTGATGGCCTTGAGGCGCACCTCGCTCTTGTTCTTGACCGGGCAGACCTCGACGCACAGCGTACACCCGGTGCAGTCCTCCGGCGAGACCTGCAGCGTGTAGTGGAGATTGGCAAATTCGCGCCAGCGGGCCGCCGTGGACTTGAAGGTGGCGGGTGCGTTGTCCAGGACCGCTGGCTCGTACACCTTGGCCCGAATCACCGAGTGGGGGCAGACGAGCACGCACTTGCCGCACTGGATGCAGATGTCGGGGTCCCAGACCGGGATCTCGAGCGCGATGTTGGCCTTCTCCCATTTCGTCGTCCCGCTCGGGTAGGTGCCGTCGATGGGCAGCGCGCTGACCGGCAGGTCGTCCCCCTGCCGGGCGATCATCTTGGCGGTGACGTTCCGGACGAAGTCGGGGGCCTCCGCCGGGACCGGCGGCCGAAGATCGAAGGCGCTGGTGACCTCTGCCGGGACCCGGACCTCGTGCAGGTGGTCCAGCGCACGATCCACTGCCTCGATGTTCTTCTGGACCACCGCCTCGCCGAGCTTCCCGTAGGTCTTGACGATCGCGGCCTTAATGGCTGCGATGGCCTCGTCCCGGGGCAGGACGCCGCTCAGGACGAAAAAGCAGGGCTGCATAACCGTGTTGATGCGGCCCCCCATTCCGGCCTCGCGGGCGACCTTGTGTCCGTCAATCACGAAGAAGCGCAGCTTCTTGCCGATGATCTGCTCCTGGACCGCGCGGGGCAAGCAGCTCCACACCTCTGCGGGCCCGTAGGGGCTGTTGAGGAGGAAGGCGGCACCGGGCTCGGCGGTCTTCAAGACGTGGAGGCGCTCCAGGAGCGGAAACTGGTGGCACGCGACGAAATTGGCCCGATCGATGAGATAGGTCGAGCGAATCGGCTGGGGGCCGAAGCGCAGGTGTGAGATGGTGACCGACCCAGACTTCTTGGAGTCGTAGACGAAGTAGCCCTGGGCGTAGTTGTCGGTCTCCTCACCGATGATCTTGATGGAGTTCTTGTTGGCGCCTACCGTCCCGTCGGCCCCGAGGCCGTAGAAGACCGCCCGGATGGTCTCGGGGCGCTCGGTGGAGAAGGCGGGGTCGTACTCGAGACTCGTCTGCGTCACGTCGTCGTGGATGCCGATCGTGAAATGGTTCTTGGGCTGCGCCTTGGTCATTTCATCGAAGATCCCCTTGATCATGGCCGGGGTGAACTCCTTTGAGGAGAGCCCGTAGCGGCCCCCGATGATGCGGGGGGCGGCGCGCAACGGAGCCCGGCCGGCGGCCATCGCTTCGATGACGGCCGTAATCACATCGAGGTAGAGCGGCTCACCGACGCTCCCCGGCTCCTTGGTGCGGTCGAGGACGGCGAGGGTCTTGACGGTGGGGGGCAAGGCGGCCACGAAGTGCTCGACCGAGAAGGGGCGGTAGAGACGCACCTTCAGCAGGCCCACCTTCTCCCCGCGATCCGCCAGATACTCGACCGTTTCCTGCGCCGCCTCGGCGCCGGAGCCCATGAGAACCAGCACGCGATCCGCATCCGGGGCGCCGACGTAATCGCAGAGATGGTATGACCGGCCAACGAGGCGGGCAAACTTGTCCATGGCGTTCTGGACGATGGTCGGGCAGGCCAGGTAGTAGGAATTGACTGCCTCGCGGGCCTGGAAGTAGACGTCAGGGTTCTGGGCCGTGCCGCGGATGAAGGGGCGGTCCGGAGAGAGGGCGCGGCGCCGGTGGGCCCGCACCAGGTCCTCGTCTATCATTGCTCGGATCTCTTCAGGGGCGAGGGGCTCGACCTTCATCACCTCGTGGGAGGTGCGGAAGCCGTCGAAGAAATGGAGGAACGGGATCCGGGCTTCCAGGGCGGCGGCCTGCGCGATCAGGGCAAAATCCATCGCCTCCTGGACCGAGTTGGAGGCCAGCAGGGCGAAGCCGGTGGCCCGCGTGGCCATGACGTCGCTCTGATCGCCGAAGATGGAGAGGGCCTGGGCGGCCACCGAGCGGGCGGCGACGTGAAACACGGTCGCGGTGAGCTCCCCGGCGATCTTGTACATGTTGGGAATCATGAGGAGCAGGCCCTGCGAGGCGGTGAAGGTGGTGGTCGGGGAGCCTGCCTGAAGTGCCCCGTGGACGGCGCCAGCGGCACCCCCCTCGCTCTGCATTTCCACCACGCGCGGGACCGTACCCCAGATGTTCGTCCTGCCCTCGGCGGCCCACTGGTCTGCCCACTCGCCCATCGCCGAGGAGGGGGTGATCGGGTAGATGGCGATGACTTCGTTGACCTGGTAGGCTACGTCGGCGACGGCCTCGTTGCCGTCAATCGTCACCTTGGGTCTGGCCATCGCATCCTCCATCGTCCTCACGGAATCTCACAGTCTCCTTAACGTATTGATCGTCGCGAGACGGGGGGAATTGTTTCGATCGCGCATGAGATCATGACGGCACATGCTGAGGAGTCGGAGCAAGAGGGGTGCCGCTCCGCTCGCCTTGGTCTGGGTTGGCGGGCATAACAGATAAGTCTTTGAAAGAGAAGCGAGATTTCTAGGCGAGGAATCCGGTTAAGCCGAGTCGGCGAAATGGAGGAGCGCGATGGCGGGGCAGCGATGCCGCAGGGAAGTTCCGACGGGTGCCATAACCTCGCGAGAACGTGGAGGCTACGGCTTGTGACCCCCCTGTCCCAGGTACCATCTTTGTCTCACGTCCTGCGATCGTCCGCTCTCCCTGACTCGCGAGCTCTTTTTTCCTCATCTCCTCTTGCCAGATGAGGCATGGGCTGCCCTTGGGACACTCAGGTCTCAGCATCGAATCACCAGACCGCACGGAAAGTTACGTCAATTTCTCCCTTCTGGCTGAGGCACCCCTGCCCCATTCTCTGGCCCCGATCCCCACGCGGGCGTTTCCGGACCACGGGCTCGACAAGCTAACTCCTTTATTCTTGGGCACGGGTTCATCTGCTCTGGCCGCCGCGCGAGAAGCGTCGGGCGGTACGTCTCTTGCTCATTCCTAACACTAGAAATAGGTCTACCTCGCTACCCCGATCAAGCCCTTAGCCTAGCGGCGAGGACCTGCGAATGGCATCGCAGGGTAACGGCGGCCCAGACGGGTGAAGGGAGGTGAGTTCGTGATTGGCGCTGTCGCTGAGCGTCGGCGTGTCCCGAAGGTCGCCCAAGCCCCCTCCCCCTCGAAGCTTGAAGAGGGGTGATCGACCACCGGGGGCGTGGTGGAGCGGTCAATGAGCAGAGGGGCGCGGGAAGAGGAGGTGCGCCATGCCAGTCAACAGACTCAGGGCGTTCTTGGACGAGCATCACGTGCGGTATGTCACTATGGGTCATTCTCCGGCCTACACGGCACAGGAGATCGCCGCGGCAACGCATATCCCGGGCAGAGCGCTGGCCAAGACGGTCATGGTCAAGGTAGACGGGCGCATGACCATGGTGGTTCTCCCCGCTGCCGACAAGATCGATCTGCGCCTGCTGAAGAAAATGCTGGGCGCTTCGAAGGCGGAACTCGCCACCGAGGCAGAATTTAAGGAATCATTCCCCGATTGTGAGATCGGCGCGATGCCGCCGTTCGGCAACCTGTACGGGCTCCCCGTTTTCGTGACCGACCGCCTGAAGGAGAACAAGGAGATCGCCTTCAATGCCGGCACCCATACCGAGGTGATGAAATTGGATTTCGCCGCCTTTGAGCGGCTGGTCGAGCCGACGGTGCTGAAACTCTCCATGCCAGCGTAGGTTGGGGCCTCGCGGATGATCTCTCCACGGCGACGGACATGGCTCGGCGAATGGATTGGAGGAATGAGGGGATGGACAACAAGCGCAAAATTCGGAAGACCTTGGTGACGGCGGCTCCCGACACAAGCGCGCAGACGCTCGCGATCCTCATGCGGGACCGTCATGTGGGGGCCGTCGTCATCACCGAGAAAGACCGGCCGGTGGGTATCGTCACTGATCGGGATCTCGTGTCGCGCGTCGTGGCACGGTACGACGACCCGCTGACGATCCGGGCTCGGGACATCATGACCTCGGACCTGGTCATCGCCCGCGAAGGGACTCAGCTCGCGAAACTGACCGAGCAGATGCGGGCCCGCGGCATTCGGCGGGTCCCGATCGTCGACGGAAAAGGGCGCCTCGTCAATATCCTGACCATGGACGATATGCTCGTCGTCCTCGGCGAGGAGATCGCAAATCTAGGTCGAGCGGTGGTGACAGGGATGGGCAGGGAGGCTCGCGTGGCCGCCCGCGGGCGGGCGAGCCGTCTGCGGTCGGAACGAATTGCCACTGCGCGGCCCAGGTAACCCAGGGTCCGATCCGAAAGGAGGACCCCCACGAGAGGAAGGAGGAGGAGCGATGTATAAGCAGATTTTTGTCCCTCTCGACGGTTCGGCGCTCGCCGAGCGAATCCTGCCCCATGTTCAGGCCATCGCCAAGGGGACCGGAGCCAAGGTCCTGCTCTTCCGTGTCGCGTCGAGCGCTCCGGCCGCGATAACTGCGGAGGCCCCCGCCGAGGCCCGCAAGTTGCTCGAGGTCGAGCAGGCCCGGGCCGCCAAGTATCTCGAGGGCGTGGCCAAGCGCCTGAAGGATGCTGGCCTGGCAACCAAGATCGAGGTCTCCATGGGTGAGCCGGCCGTAGAGATCGTGATGGCGGCCGAGAAGGAAAAAGCGGATCTCATCGCCATCATGAGCCACGGCGTCACCGGCCTCAGCCACTTCGATATGGGGAGCGTGGCGGAAAAGGTCGTCAAGACGTCTCCGCGGCCGGTGCTCCTGGTTCGGGCCTTCCGCACGGTCCCGCGGGTTCTGACTGAGCAGGAAGTCTGGGCGATCAAGGGCTGACGCCGGCCGCAGGGACGACGTGAGGCAGGCGAGGGAGCGGGGGGTGGGATCTCTATGTCTCACCCCCCGACAACTTGCGCTGCCCTCATCACGGACCGCGACCCGGCCCGTGCACGGTGGCACTGGACACCCGGGCGGAGAAAGCGGCGCGGCTCACGGTGGCACATTGGAGTCCTCAAACGGAATGGACGCGAGGTAAATGCTATGGCCTCCCTGGACGAGGACAGGATCCGCGACTTGATCGGTGACTTTCGCAAGGACCACGCCGAGCTGCTGCGCAAGGTAGAGGGTCTGGAGCAGGTCTTGACCCGGGTCGCGGAGGCGCGTGGAGAGGCCTCGGCGGAAACCGGCAGAGCCCTCGGGGAAACGGCTGCCTTCTTCCAGGGCGAGTTCCTGACCCATTCCCGGGATGAAGACCTCGTGCTCTTTCCACTGCTCCAGCCGTACGAGGGCACCGGACAACCTCTTCCAGATCTCCTGTCGGAGCATCGGGCGCTGCGGGAGCAGATAGAGGCGTTCGTGCGTGCCCTGGGGGATGTGGCGCTGCGCGGTTTGCGCGTTGCCCAGCTGCTCCACCGGCACATCGAGCGCGAGGAATCCATCCTCGCGCGCCTGGCCGAGCAGGTCAGGCCAGCGGAGGAGAACCAGGGGGCCATTGGGGGAGGCGGGTGATGAGGCGATCCGACGAGGGGATCAGCCCTCGGTGACGAAACGGGACGGCAACACCCAGGGTATGACTGCGTGTGGCCTGCGGGACTTCCCATCGGCATGAAGGAGCACGATCTGTATAGGCAGCTTCAGTGTATCTCCCTGGGCAGGCCAGCCGGCGCCGGAGCCGCATGCTGGCGCGGACAGCTTCAGCACTTATGTCTCGTAGAGAACGGCCGATCAGATCGGAAGTGCGACCGGGAGACTCCAGCACAGTTTCTGCGGCCGTCGAGGTCCTGGAGGGGCGGAGCGCCAAGCGCGGCATTTCTCGGGTCCTGCCCTTCCTCGGTCCAGCCTTTGTGGCCAGCGTCGCCTACATAGATCCCGGCAATTTCGCCACAAACATCCAAGGCGGCGCGCAGTTTGGCTACATGCTCCTCTGGGTGATTGTCGCCAGCAACCTCACGGCGATGCTCGTTCAGGCCCTGTCCGCAAAGCTCGGCATCGCCACCGGGCGCAACCTGGCGGAGATGTGCCGCGACCAGTTCCCTCGGCCGGTGGTGTGGGCGATGTGGGTGATCAATGAGGTGGTGGCGATGGCCACCGACCTCGCCGAGTTTCTTGGAGCGGCGCTGGGGTTCTACCTGCTCCTGCACATCCCGCTGTTGCTGGCTGCGGTCCTCACCGGCATCGTGACCCTCGTCATTCTGACACTGGAGCGCCACGGCTTCCGCCCCGTTGAAGCGGTGATCACCGGGTTCGTGGGCGTCATCGCAGTCTCGTATGTGATCGAGACGATCCTTGACCGGCCGGACTGGCTGGAGGTCGGCGTCAACGCCGTGATTCCGCGTTTTGCCGGGACCGAGAGCATCCTGCTGGCTACAGGCATCCTGGGTGCGACCGTGATGCCCCACGTGGTCTTTCTCCACTCCGCCCTGACCCAACATCGCATCGTGCCCAAGGATGACGCTCAGGCGAGGCGGCTGTTCCGCTTTCAGATGATGGATGTGATCATCGCTATGGGTCTGGCAGGGGCGGTGAACGCTGCAATGCTGATTATGGCGGCATCGACGTTCTACGCCACGGGCCTGACCCACATCGCCAGCATTGAGGAGGCCCACCGGACGCTCGCCCCGTTGCTCGGACCGATGTCCAGCACGGTCTTTGCCATCTCCCTGCTGGCCTCGGGCCTCTCGTCTTCCGTGGTGGGGACGATGGCCGGGCAGGTCATCATGCAGGGATTCCTCCATCGACAGATCCCGATCTGGCTCCGCCGGCTGGTGACGATGGCTCCGGCGATCGTGGTGATCGGCGCGGGCCTCGACCCGACCCGCACGCTGGTGATCAGCCAGGTCATGTTGAGCTTCGGTCTCCCGTTCGCGCTGGTCCCCCTCGTTCTCTTCACCAGCCGGCGTGACCTGATGGGGGTGCTGGTCAACCGCTGGGGAACCACGATTCTGGCGGCGACAATAACGGCCATCATCCTTGTGTTGAACATCATTCTGCTGTACCGGATCACCACTGGGGGGTGAGAGGTGAGAGGGATGTTTCGCCATCTGCTCGTGCCGCTCGACGGGTCTCCCATGGCTGAATCGGTGTTGTCGGCGACCGCCGACCTGGTCCGGCGTCTCTCTGCCCACGTGACGTTGCTTCACGTTCTCGAGCGCGGCGCTCCGAAGACTGTTCACGGCGAGCGCCATCTCACGCAACCGGCAGAGGCGGAGTCCTACCTCAGGGGGGTGGCGGAGTGGTTTGACTCTGAGGGGGTGGCGGCTGATTTCCTTGTCCACCGTGATGGCGCAGATGTCGCCAAGAGTATCGCCGATGGCGCGGCTGAGATCGGGGCGGATCTTGTTGTCCTGTGTACCCATGGATGGAGCGGCCTCCGTGGGTTCCTCTTCGGGCGTGTGGCGCAGCAGGTGTTGCGGTGGGGGACGATTCCCGTCTTACTGATTCAGCCGTCCACGGAGGGTCGGAAGGAGCCCTTTTCGTGCCGCCGCCTCGTCGTCCCGCTTGACGGCAGCGGGATGGCGGAAACCGCTCTTCCAGCAGCGTCGGCGGTCGCCCATGCCTTTGAGGCGGAGGTACTCCTCACGTGGGTGGTGCCCACGGTGGCGACCGTATCCGGCGAGCGCGGTGCGGCGATGAAGCTGATGCCGTCAGCTGCCGCCGCCCTCCTCGATGCGGAGGCGGCCCAGGCTGCTACGTATCTAGAAAGGGTGGGGGCCAGGCTCCGGGAAGAGGGGGTGAAGATATCGATGGAGGTGGGCCGTGGGGAGCCCATACGGGTCCTGCTCGATACGGTGGCAAAACAGGAGATAGATCTCATCGTGATTGCCACGCACGGTCGCTCGGGGATCGGTGCGGTTTGGGCGGGTAGTGTGACCTCTCGGATCTTGCGGTACAGTACCCGGCCCATCCTGCTCATCCGGATTCCCGGTCCGCCTCCGCGGTCGGATTGATCTAGAGCGTGTAGATGATTGAGCACCAGAGACTAGTGCTTCCCTGTGGAGGGGTTTTGGAGATAAGATGGCGGTTACTCCAGTGGAAACGATCCAGTATCACAACCAGCCCTCCCCGGACACCTTGCAGCGTCTCCGCATTGCGGAAGACTTGGGGAGGGATTTTGCCTATCGACCGGATGCGGTCCGCGACACGCTGATCGGCATGGCCCGGATGGCAGGGTCAGAGCTGAGCGTCGCCGTCGTTGAGGGTCAGATCATGGGCTATCTCCTCCTCAGCCTCCCGCATCCACAGAACCGGTGGGGCCGCGAGGAGTTTAAGGGGCTGTACGAGGTCGCAGCGTTCGAGGTGGCGCGTCACTGGCGGGGAAAGGGGGTTGGCACCGGACTCCTCAGGACCGCCCTCACGCCTGGTTGGGAAAAGCGGATCCTCCTGGCCTCGCTCGATCCCGAGGAGTGGGACATCCTGGGCACGGGACTGCCCAAGGGAAAGTACCGGATCATGCTCCTCACCCTGTTTCTGGGTGCGGGGTTCGCTGAATACCCCCTTCTGCTCGACCCCGGTCTCAGTCATGACTCATCCAGTCTCTTCTTGGTGCGGGTCGGCGCCCAGGTCGAGCGAGACCGCCTCCGCCAATTTGAGGCCTTGCTGGGCACAGCCGGACCGCGCTCTCTCCTCGAGATTAATCAGCGTGCCCCCGAAGAGCGGGAGGCGATCTATCGGCGGCTCATCCCGGAAACCCTCTTCGCAACCTTTAATATAGATCCACAGGGCCTCACGGATCCGACGGGGAATCGCCTGGTGGAGTTTACCTGTCCCCAGGAACAAGGGATGGTGCGGATCGCGGTTCGAGGCCGCCCGGACGACCCAGACGTATGTTATCTCATCAAACTCCAGACCACGGGGTACAACGAGATCGAGTTGGACTTCATCATCATCAGCGATCCCCGGTCTGAGCGTTTCCACATTGACCGTGATCCGGAGGGACGGGACACGCGCCTCGGGACGGCGGGCCGGAACATCCCCGAGGAGATCCGGGCGATGGAGGCGGGATTGGCCCCGGGTCAAGTTCGTCGGGGACTGCGCCTCGGGAAGGAATCCCTGCAGTTGCTGGAATCCTTCGTCGGCTGGATGGGACACGAGCTCTTCCTGCTCGAGGCGATGTTCTATCACAACGCCATCCTCTACGAACGACACGGCTTCGGCTACGCCGTCGGCCAGGAGGAGATGGAGAGGATCCACCGCGAATTCCAGCCCGGAGGTGAACTGTACGGCCGCCTGGACGGCTCCACCCCGTTCCGCCGGCCTGGGGCGGAACGGAGCGTGCGGGGGCGGAGCTGGGCGATCCACGATGGGATCTACGGAGCGGCGTGGTGGGCTCCGCGGATGTACAAGCGGGTAGGGCAGGATCAGGGCGTCTCCACGTTTCCGGGCGGCGCCTGGTAGGAGCAACTGATGACTGAGGCGAAGGGCAATGGCTCCAAACGATGCACTCGATGCGGTGTACTTATTACCTGGGCGCCGGTGGAAGAAGATGGGGAAGTGTATTGTTGTCAGAATTGTGCCCTGGGAAGTCCCTGTCTCTGTGGACGGCTTCAGGCTGATCGTTTCAATGCTGGTGAGGGGGGTCGAGGCGAGATCGCCAAGGAAGAATACGAGGCCAAGAAAGGGGAGCTCAGCTGATGCCTAGCAAGAGGAAGAAGACCTCGGACGTTCGTCGGACGATTCAGCGGATTGTTCACCCGACCGATTTTTCCAAAACAGCCGACCGGGCCTTTCGGAAGGCCGTAGAGTTCGCCAAGCAGAACCGCGCGGAGCTGCTCCTGGTTCACGTACTGCTCCGCGCCTTGCCGCCGCCTTCCTTGTGGCGTGGGGTCTACGACAGGATCGATGCCCAGGAGCGTCGAGTCGCTGAGACTCGGCTCTCGGCGTTGCTCGCCAGAGCCCGAAGGGCCAAGGTCCGAGCAAGAACACTCCTGCTGAGCGGCGTGACCTACGATCAGATCGTGCAGGTGGCAGAGTCGATGCGCGCCGGTCTGATCGTGATGGGCAGCCACGGGCGGACAGGCCTTTCGAAGTTATTGCTGGGAAGTGTGGCCGAGCGAGTGAGCGGACTTGCGCCCTGCCCCGTCCTCATCGTGGGGAGTCGAAAGGGGCGAAAGCGGTGACGGCAGTCCATACTCTGGAAGAGAAAGGCTCCATGCACTGGCACGAGATGTCGCGTGAAGCGGTGCTCGCGACGCTCGAGACCTCGATGCAGGGCCTTAGTGCGGCAGAGGCTCAGCGTCGTCTTGCTGAGCGCGGTCCCAACGTGCTCTCGGAGGGGAAGCGACGGACCAGCCTGGGGATGTTCTTTGAGCAGTTCAAGGACTTCATGATTGTCGTCCTGCTGGGTGCCGCCATCATCTCCGGGCTTATCGGTGACTTCAAAGATGCCATTGCAATCATGGCCATTGTGATCCTGAATGCGGTGGTCGCATTCATTCAGGAGTACCGGGCGGAGAAAGCGATGGCTGCTCTGAAAAGGCTAGCCGTGCCCACCGTCAAGGTTCGCCGTGGCGGTCAGCTCCAGGAGATCTCTTCTCGCGAACTGGTGCCAGGCGATATCGTGCTGTTGGAGACAGGAAACCTAGTGCCAGCCGACGGCCGTTTGCTGGAGAGCGCTACCCTGCGGAGTCAAGAAGCAGCCCTCACTGGCGAATCGGAGCCGGTCGAAAAAGACCCACGCGCGCTTTCTGGAGCAGATTTGCCACTGGGCGACCGGCGCAATATGGTTTACATGGGCACGGTTGTCACATACGGACGCGGTCACGCTGTGGTCACTGAGACCGGGATGGATACTGAGCTGGGCCGCATCGCGACGATGATGCAGGCGGTGGGCCAAGAAACGACCCCACTTCAGCGGCGCCTGAACCAACTGGGACGGAAACTGGCTGTTGTCGCCCTGGCTGTCGTCGGCGTGATCTTTGTCCTGGGCTTGCTGCGCGGCGAGGATGTGAAGTTGATGTTCCTAACAGCCGTGAGCATGACGGTGGCGGCTGTGCCCGAAGGATTGCCAGCCGTGGTGACCATCGCTCTGGCTTTGGGCGCACAGCGGATGCTCAAACGGCGGGCCCTCATCCGCAAGCTTGCGGCTGTCGAGACCCTGGGCTCGGTCACGGTGATCTGCTCCGATAAGACCGGCACCCTGACCGAGAACCGGATGACCGTCAGCGTGCTCGACGTGGCTGGCCAGCGGGTGGACCTGACCGAGCACCTGCGCCGGGCCGCGCCAGTGATGGGCCCCGGCGGCGAACAACCGTCCATGCTGAGCGATCAGCCCGCGCTGGCGTTGCTGTTGGCCGGCGGTGCCCTGTGTAACGATGCCGCGCTGAAGTCCAATGGTAATGGCCCGGTCTCTTTTCACACCGTGGGAGACCCCACCGAGGGCGCCTTGGTCGTGGCAGCCGCCCAGCTGGGACTGTGGAAAGCCGACCTGGAACAAACCTTCCCCCGGGTGGCCGAGGTGCCATTTGAGTCCGAACGCAAGCGGATGACGACCGTCCACAAGGTTCCGGCTTTCCTCTCCCAGGTCGCAGGCACGCTTGGGAAGGCTTGGGATTGGGTCGGAGCGTTCTCCTATGTCGCCTTCACCAAAGGTGCGGTGGACAGTCTGCTCGACGTCTCCACTCACGTTTGGGTGGGTGATCGGACAGAGCTGTTGAACGATGATTGGCGCCGACGGATTTTGGTCGCCAATGATCAGTTAGCGCAAAGCGGTATGCGCATCCTGGGCCTGGGATTCCGAGCCATGGAGTCCCTCTCGCTCGATGGGGACGGTGACACTCCGGAGCGAGGTCTGATCTTCGTCGGGCTAGTGGGTATGGTCGACCTGCCGCGGCCTGAAGTAAAGGAGGCCGTGCTGACCTGCAAGGCCGCCGGGATCCGTCCCGTGATGATCACCGGCGATCATCCCCTGACGGCGCGGCACATCGCGCGTGAGTTGGGGATCGCCGGCGACGGTCGTATCCTGACGGGCCAGGATCTGGCCCGGTTGTCTATCGCAGAATTGGAAGGTGTCGTCGAAGAGGTGTCGGTCTACGCCCGGGTTTCGCCGGAACACAAGCTCAACATAGTTCAGGCGCTACAAAATCGGGGCCATATCGTCGCCGTGACGGGCGACGGCGTGAACGACGCGCCTGCGTTGAAGAAGGCCGACATCGGCGTGTCCATGGGCATTACCGGTACCGATGTGTCGAAAGAGGCAGCCGATATGGTCCTGCTGGACGACAACTTTGCCACCATCGTTGCCGCCGTAGAAGAGGGGCGAGTCATCTACGATAACATCCGCAAGTTCATCAGGTTCCTCATGACCACCAATTCCAGTGAGATCTGGGTGATGCTGCTGGCCCCCTTCCTGGGGATGCCATTGCCACTGCTGCCGCTCCAGATTCTGTGGATCAACCTGGTGAGCGATGGTCCGCCGGCATTGGCCCTAGGCGTGGAACCCGCCGAGCGCGACACGATGCGTCGCTCACCCTACCACCCCAACAAACACATCTTGAGCTGGGGGATGGGCCGGCACGTCATCTGGGTGGGGCTGTTGATGGGGCTGGTCTCGCTCGGGGTGGGCTACTGGTACTGGTACACGGCCCACCTCAACTGGCATACGATGATATTTACCACCCTGACCTTCTCGCAGATGGGACACGTCCTGGGCATACGCTCCGGGCAAGACTCCCTCTTTCGCATCGGGCTGCTATCAAACACGCCGCTCTTGGGAGCGGTGGCCCTCACTGTTGTATTGCAATTGGCCGTGGTGTACGTTCCCTTCTTGCAAGGGGTGTTCACGACCATAGCCCTATCCGTAGGGGACCTGGCTCTGAGCCTGGCCCTGAGTACGGTGGCCTTCTGGGCGGTGGAGCTGGAGAAGTTGCTGATGCGGCGCAGCGCGGCGTGAAATGATAACGGCACAGAGACGCACGGCTGCCCAGGCCGTGAGCCGAAGCGGAGGAGGCCCATGAAGGCAAAGGACGTCATGACGACGAAGGTGGTGACGGTAGGCCCGGACATGCCGGTCAATGCCATCGCGGCATTGTTCCTGGAACGACATATCAGCGCGGTGCCCGTCATCGACGATGACCGCCGCATTCTCGGGATCGTCAGCGAAGGAGATCTGATGCGACGGGGCGAGACCGAGCGGCGTCCGTCTTGGTGGTTGGCGGCGTTCAGCAATACCGAGGAGCTGGCGCGCGACTTCACCAAGGCCCGCGGCCAGCGCGCAAAGGATGTCATGACGCGCGAGGTGCTGACCGTCACCGAAGAGACCCCCGTCGCGGCGATCGCGGAGCTGCTTGAGAAGAGGCGGATCAAGCGCGTCCCTGTGGTCCGGGATGGCCGGATCGTCGGGATCGTGAGCCGCGCGGATCTGCTGCGCGCGCTCGCCGTCCGGGGCGTCAAGCCGATGGTTCCCGAGAGCCAGGACGACCGGGCCATCCGGGACCAGCTTCTGGCGCTCTTGAAGCGCGAGCCTTGGGCGGACACGCATCTGATGAACATCCTGGTGGACCAGGGGATCGTCCATCTCTGGGGTCTGGTGCGCTCCGAGGCCGAGCGGCAGGCCTTGCGCGTGGCCGCCGAGACGATCCCCGGGGTCCTGGGCGTCGAGGACCACCTGAGCCTCTCGCGCACGCTACCGGCCACCCTGTAACCCAGAGAAGAAATCAGCAGGTCAAGAGGCCAAGACGCCAAGACGCGGAGGATGGTGCACAGAAGCAGTTGATGCCTGGAGAGAGACGGGTTGAGCCTCGCGCGTATCACGCCATTCACAGCGCTCGCATGTGACTACGACGGCACGCTGGCCTCGGAGGACCACATGGGCGCGGAGGTCCTGGGCGCCCTCGAGCGGGCCCGGGAGGTCGGTCTCCGGCTGATCCTGGTGACCGGGCGGACGTTCTTCGAACTGGTCCGGGTCTGCGAACGGCTCGATCTCTTTGACGCCGTCGTCGCGGAAAACGGCGGGGTCCTCTACTTCCCGGCGGAGGGGAGGATCAGGGATCTCGCACCGACGCCCCCGCTTGGGCTTCTCGCCGAGCTGGACCGGCGGGAGATCGCTTTCCATGTGGGCCGCGTCGTCGTGGCCACGACGCGGGCGGCGGAAGCGCAGGTGCGCGAGGCACTGGCCGCCGTCGGGGCGACCCTCGCGATCTTCTATAACCGGGACGCCCTCATGCTGCTCCCTGCGGGCATCTCCAAGGGGTCGGGCGTCCGCCACGTGATCCGTCACCTCGGCCTGTCGTTCCACGATGTGCTGGCCCTCGGGGATGCCGAGAATGACCTCGAGCTATTCGAGGCCTGTGGCTGGGCCGCGTGTCCGGCCAATGCGGTAGCCGAGCTGAAGGAACACGCCGACTGGGTCTTCGATGGAGTGAACGGCCAGGCGATCGCCCGCGCCATCCTGGGGCCGATGCTGGGCGGGTTGCTTCCTCTCCGCTACTCCCGCCGCCACCGTATTGCGGTCGGCTGGGCGGTGAAGACCTCCGAGCCGGTCACGGTGCCTGCGCGAGGGATCAACCTGCTGATCCAGGGGGATCCGCTCTCGGGAAAGTCGTGGCTGGCGGGCGCGCTGGTCGAGCGGCTGGTCAGTCACCAGTACGCGGTGTGTGTCCTGGATCCGGAGGGGGATTTCCACATCCTGGCCCGCCTTCCTGGAGTACTCTGGGCGGAGGTCCGGGATGGGGCGTCCCTGGACAACGCGCTGAACAGCTTCGTGGCCGATCCCTCCGCGTGCGTCGTGGTCGACTTCTCGCGCCTGCCGCACGGGAGGAAGGTGGAGCTGGTTGAGAGGGGCCTCAGTGCGATCCGCGAACTCCGGCGCCGCCTGGGTCTGCCCCACTGGGTTGTCCTCGACGAGGCCCAGTATTTGCTCCACCGGGAAGGGGTCGCTGGGGAGGCCATCGGGATTGAAGATCGGGGCTTCTGCCTGATCACCTACCGGCTGAGCTGGCTCCGTGCATCGGTGCGGAAGGCGATCGACGTTCTGATCGCAGCGCGCACCACGTTCCCGGAGGAGGTGGCGTCCCTCCGCGCCTTCCTGACCGAGGCCTTCGGGGAGGACGCGGACGTGATCTCGGTGCTCCCCCATCTGCCGGCGGGGGAATTCCTCCTGCTTCACGCGGAGGAGACGGAGCCGTCGAGAGCCGTGACCTTCGTCCCGATGCCGCGCGAGACGGCCCACGTCCGCCATCGGAAGAAGTATGCCGACGCGCTCCTCCCGCCGGACCAACGTTTCTATCTCCTCGCTCCTGAAGGGAAGGTCGTGGCGGTGGCGGGGAGCCTCAACGAGTTCGTGCAGGCGCTGGCCACCACTGAGGAGCGCGTGCTGGCCCATCACGCCACGCGGAAGGATTTCTCCCGCTGGATCATGGGTGTTTTCAATGACCAAGACCTGGGCAGGGCGGTCCGGAAACTCGAGAGCCGATGGATGCGTGGGGAGATCCCGAACCTTCGGGAGGCGATGCAGCATCTGGTGACCCACTACTACGGGTCGGCATCGTGAAACTTGCCCCCCACCTCGAAGCGGACTTGATCCTCCTGGACGCGGAGCAGGGTTCGGGGGAGTTCCTTCACCCCCTGGCTGAGCGGATTGCGGCGGCGAGGGAAGTGCCGCAGAGGGACGACTTCCTGGCGGAAGTGTCGAAGGACCTCGTCGAGAATCGGATCGAGGACGTCTCGCTCGGGCATGCGCTCTTGGATGAGTTCGACCGGATGGCGATCGCCATCGCCATCTCGGGAACGTCCTTCCAGGCCATCACCATCCTGGTCCTCTCCCCCCTCAAGGAGAGCGGGACCCACTTCCAGGTAGTGTCCAAGCTAGAAGGGATGCTGCAAGAGCGAGCCTTTCGTGAGGCGCTCCGAAGCGCTTGCACCCCGGAGGCGGTAATCCAGGTCTTTGAACGAGAAGAGGCAGGGGAGGAGGAGAGCTACGTGGTCCTCGATGAGCGCGAGGTTCTCCAGGAGCTGAGGACGAGCGCGCATGGACTCTCGGAGGAGGAGGCCAGAAAGCGCCTCACAGAGTGTGGCTCCAATGACCTGAAGAAGATCGGGAGGACGCCTGTTGTCAGTCTGTTCTTGAAAAATCTCGTCAATCTCTTCGCAATCCTCCTCTGGATCGGCGGGGCCTTGGCGTTCGTCGCTCGGATGCCCGAGCTCGGCATCGCCATCTTCGGCGTGATCCTGGTCAATGCCGTATTCAGTTTTTGGCAGGAATACAAAGCAGAGCGGGCCGTTGAAGCCCTCAGGCAACTCATCCCGTCCTCCGCGCGCGTCATCCGGGAGGGACAGGAGCAGAGACTCCTGGCCTCGCTCCTCGTTCCGGGGGATCTCATCCTGATCGAGGCGGGAGATCGGATTTCGGCCGACGCGCGGTTGATCGAGGCGTCCAACCTCCGGATCGACAATAGCCCGCTCACGGGTGAGTCGAAACCTGTCCATAAAATGGCCGAGCCGGTCCCCGTCTGGCGACGGTTTCTGTGGGTCGAGATCCCCAACGTGGTGTTCGCGGGGACGACGGTGGTGGCTGGCAGGGGGAAGGCCGTCGTCATCGCCACCGGGATGGAAACGGAGATCGGCAGGATCGCACAGCTGACGCAGGTGCTTCAGCCGGAAGTGAGCCCGATCCAGCACGAGATGCGCCATGTCACACGAGTTGTCGCCCTGTTGGCGGTCGCCATGGGTCTCGCGTTCTTCGTCGTGGGAAACCTGGTGGCCCGGCTGACCCCCCTGGAGAGTTTCCTCTTTGCCATCGGCATCATCGTGGCCAACATCCCGGAGGGGCTGTTGCCGACGCTCTCGCTTGCGCTCGCAATGGGGGTGCAGCGCATGGCGAAACGAAACGCGCTGATCAAGCGGCTTTCGGCGGTTGAGACGCTCGGCTGTGCCACCGTGATCTGTACTGATAAGACGGGGACCCTTACCCTGAATGAGATGAAGGTCGTCAAGCTCTGGGCAAGCGGAGAAATCCTCGAGGTTCCAGAGGGCGAGGTTCCCCTCGCTCTGGCTTCCGCTGGGCGATCCCATCCTTTGGATCGGCTCTTGACAGCCGCCTCCCTCTGTAACGATGCCAAATTAGTTCCTGCCAGCGGAACAGGGGGATTCGGTTTTCTGGGCGATCCCACCGAAGGTGCTCTGCTCGTCTTCTCCGCCCAATCGGGCTTCGATGTGGAGAAGGCGTCTATGAAGTATCCCAGGGTGTTCGAGCTTCCCTTTGAGCCGATCCGGAAGCGCATGACGACCATCCATCGCGCACCGGATGGAAAGGTGATGGCCTTTACCAAGGGGGCTCCCCGTGAGCTCCTCGGCCTGTGCCGCACGGCGCGGTTCGATGGCGCGGTCCAGATGCTTGCGCCGGACCTCCGCAGGAGCATCACACTCGCCTTGGATCAGCTTGCAGCGGAAGGGCTGCGGGTCCTGGCCGTGGCCGAGCGGGAGCTTCCGGTGTTGCAGGAATACGCCATCGATGAGGTCGAGCGGGACCTGACATTTCTGGGGCTGGCCGGCATGATGGACCCGCCGCGGCCGGAGGTCCCCCACGCGGTCGAACTCTGCCGGTGCGCGGGAATCCGGGTCATCATGATTACCGGAGATTACGGGGTGACCGCCCTGGCCGTGGGCAGGCGAATCGGGCTGATCAGGGATGGGACGGCCAAGGCCATCGAAGGAGCAGAGCTCCAGCAGATGTCCGATGATGACCTTCGCACCATCCTGAGCGAGGAGCAGGTCGTCTTTTCCAGGATGACGCCCGAGCAGAAACTGCGGATCGTCACGGTGCTCCAAGGACGAGGGGAAGTCGTCGCCGTCACAGGGGATGGCGTCAACGACGCCCCGGCACTCCGGAAGGCGGACATCGGCATCGCCATGGGGCGCCGGGGGACCGATGTCGCCCGGGAGGCGGCGGACATGGTGCTGCTCGACGATAACTTCGCCAGCATCGTAGCGGCGGTCGAGGAGGGGCGGGCTGTCTATGCCAACATCAAGAAGTTCGTCACGTACATCTTTGCCAGCAATGTCCCGGAGATCATCCCCTTCCTGGCCTTTGTCCTTTTCCGGATCCCCCTGCCGCTCACCGTGATGCAGATCCTCGCCGTGGACCTCGGCACGGATCTCGTCCCGGCGCTCGGGTTAGGGGCCGAACCCCCCGAACCCGGGATTATGGACCGCCCACCCCGTCCGCGCGACAAGCGCCTCCTCGACCGGCGTCTCCTGCTCCGTGCCTACGGGTTCCTCGGCGCTCTCGAAGCCGTCGCGTGCATGGCTGGCTTCTTTTCCGTTTACCTGATCCAGGGATGGCGGCCCGGGATACCGCTGGCCGCCTCGGGGCCGCTGTACATCGAAGCGACCACCATGACGCTGGCGTCGATCGTTTTTGCCCAGGTTGGGAATGTGTTCGCCTGCCGGACCGAGCGGGAATCGACTGTAAGGGTTGGCCTCCTCAGTAACCGGCTGGTGCTCGTCGGCATCGTCGTCGAGCTGACCCTGCTCGTTCTGTTCATACAGACCCCGCTCCTCCAAAGGGTCTTTGGGGTGAGCCCTATTCATCCCTACGGATGGGCAGTGCTGCTCATCTTCCCATGCCTGCTCTTTTTGGCGGAGGAGGGACGGAAGGCCCTCGTCAGGCGGCTTGGCGAGACGAGCGGGGGTGGTTCCGGAAAGGCCAGCGTTGCACAGGGGATGGCGTGATTGCCGCTGCGGTGCGTGAGGGCTGCCCCCGATGGATCGTACCAAGGGAATTCTGATCGCCATCGATGATTCGGAGGGCTCGAGACGCGCGGTCGCCTATGTGGCGCGGATGATGGGAGGACGGAAAGGCTTCCGCATTCGGCTGTTTCATGTGCTGGCGCCGCTGCCCCCACGGTTGGTGGACTTCCCAGTCGGCGAAGATCCCGGGTCCACCTGGAGGCGGGAGGCGGGGGCCAAAGATGTCCGTGCCGCCTGGGTCGCGCAAAGTGAGAAGGCGGCGCAGGCCGTCTTTGCCCGGGCGAAGGCAATCCTTCGCAAGGTCCGCATCCCCGCCCATGCGCTGGGAACGGAGCTCGTTACCTTGAGCACCGATCAAGACCTGGCGACCATTATTTTGGAAGCGGCGCGGACGAGCCAGTGCGGTACTATCGTTGTTGGTCGAGAGACGTATGCCGGCCTCCGGGGACTCTTCCGGCGTCACGTCCATGTGGCAGACGAGCTGATTCAAAAGGCTCAGGGACTCGCCCTGTGGGTCGCGGAGTAGGTGGCGGTAGGCCGATGGGGATCTGGTGAGGGACGATGGATCGGCTACGGGTCGCTGTCCTGTTCATTATGGCCATGGTCATCACCGGGGTGGTCGGGTACCACGTCTTGGAGGGGTACACGTGGCTTGAATCACTCTACATGACGGTCATCACCCTCTCGACTGTCGGGTTTCAAGAGGTGAGACCCCTCAGCGCCACCGGAAGGATATTCACGATCGCGCTTCTGGTGGGGGGCGTCGGCGTGGTCTTCTACACTGCGGTGGCCGTGGCGGAGAAGGTGGTGGCGGGAGAGTTTCAGCAGTTCTTTGGGAGGAGACGCATGGCGAAGAAGATTGACTCCCTCTCCGAGCACTATCTCGTCTGCGGCTTTGGGCGCATCGGCGAGGTGATCTCGCGCGAGCTGGCGTCGAAGCCCGTGCCCTTCGTGGTCATTGAGCAGGAGTTGGGGCGGGTCCGCAAGGCTGAAGAAGCCGACTACTTCGTCCTCCAGGGGGATGCCGCTGACGAGAAAGTCCTCGTGGCATGCGGCGTCGCGAAAGGGAAAGGTCTCTTTGCCGCTCTTCCGACTGACGCGGATAACGTCTTTGTGACGCTCACCGCTAAGGAGCTCAACTCGTCTCTCTTTGTGGTGGCCCGGGCTGAGAGCGAACAGACCGCAGCGAGACTGAAGCGTGCCGGGGCGGACGCCGTAATCTCCCCCTACTCGATGGGCGGTCACCGCATGGCTCAGGCCGTCTTGCGCCCGGCGGTCGTCGAGATCATCGAGCTGGCCACGCATCACCAAAGCGTCGAACTGCAGCTCGAAGAAGTCGGGATCGCTCCTCGCTCCCCGTGTGATGGGGTCACGCTGCGGCAGGCGGGGCTGTGCGAGCCGCTGGACGTAATCGTGGTGGCGATCAAGCGCCCTTCAGGCAGAATGATTTTCAACCCGGCCCCGGATGAAAGTATTGGGGCTGGTGATCGACTGGTCGTGTTGGGTGACCCGCCCCGACTGAGAGAGCTGGAACGACGGGTGGGATGATCTGCTGGCATCGGACATGACGTGCCAGGCGAGGAACCGAGCGGGACTCGACATGACAGGGACGTCTTTCGTCGAGGGAAACGACGTGCCCAGGTCCTGGAGACAGTCCGATGTCATGGGACAGCGCTGTCCCATTCCCTCGGGGCGCCCTCTTCCTGGGATCTTGGCGACGTACGCCCCGCTTGTGGCTTGGGCCCCTGGGGCAGTCTTGCCTCGGTACATTGCCTGAGCTGCTAGCCGTGCGCAGGATGGTTTCGGGGGTTTTATAGTGTAGAATTCATGGGTTAGCGCTTTGCGTATATACCCATCACTCGCTGGCACCCCCCTTGCTCCATATGGTGTTGGTTCTTCCGTCGCTCCCTGTGTTGCCCCGGTTTGAAGACGCGCCGTTGCAGAGGAGTATGGTCATGGCGCACAGTGTCCGAGTCGCTCCCCAGATCCTCTGGTTCGAGGAGATCGGTATCAAGGATATTCCCCGGGTGGGAGGCAAGAACGCCTCCCTCGGCGAGATGTACCGGGAGTTGGCCGCACCCGGGATCAGGGTGCCGAACGGGTTCGCCGTCACGGCCGAGGCCTACCGGGATTTCCTTCACCAATCTGAACTCGACAGGCGCATTCATGACATCCTGAAGGATCTGGATACGCACGATCTCGAGAATCTCAGGCAGCGGGGACGCCAGGTGCGCGAGGCTATCCTCGGAGTGAGCCTCCCGGCAGACCTCGAGAAGGCCATCACCGAGGCCTACGACCGCTTGAGCGCAGACACCCCTCAACCGACCAGCGTGGCGGTCCGGAGCAGCGCGACCGCAGAGGACCTGCCGGATGCAAGCTTCGCCGGCCAGCAGGAGACGTTTCTCAACGTCCAGGGCCACCGGGCGCTCCTCGCGGCGTGCAAGCGGTCCTTCGCCTCGCTCTTCACCGATCGGGCCATCTCGTATCGATCCGACAAGGGCTTCGACCATTTCCAGGTTGCCTTGTCAATCGGGGTACAGCGGATGGTTCGGTCGGATCTCGCCGCGGCGGGGGTCATGTTCTCCATCGACACCGAGACCGGGTTCCGCGATGCGGTCCTGATTAATGCCGCCTACGGTCTGGGGGAGAACGTGGTCCAGGGATCGGTGAACCCGGACGAATACACCGTCTTCAAGCCGACGCTCGCACAGGGCTTCCGCCCCATCTTGCAGAAGCGGCTCGGCAGCAAGGAGTTCAAGCTGATCTTCGACCCCGGCAGCGACCGGATGGTGCAGAACGTGCCGGTCCCGGCCGAGGATCGGGCGCGGTTCGCCATTACGGATGAGGAGATCTTGATGCTGGGCCGGTGGGCCTGCGCCATCGAAGAGCACTACACTGCCAAGCGCGGCCGCCCAAGTCCGATGGACATCGAGTGGGCGAAGGACGGCCTGACGGGAGAGCTCTGGATCGTCCAGGCCCGCCCAGAGACGGTGCAATCCCTCAAGACCCTGGACACGCTCGAGACTTATCATCTGAAACAGCGAGGTCCGGTGCTGGTGCGCGGTCGGAGCGTGGGTGCGAAGATCGTCCCAGGGCCGGTGCGGGTGATCCAGAGTGTGCGGCATCTGCACGAATTCAACCGCGGGGAAATTCTGGTGACCGATAAGACTGATCCGGACTGGGAGCCGATCATGAAGAAGGCGGCGGCGATCGTCACCAACCGCGGGGGCCGGACTTGCCACGCGGCCATCGTCAGTCGCGAGCTGGGGCTGCCGGCTATCGTGGGCACCGAGAACGCGACGGAGGTCCTGAAGGACAGCCAGCAAGTCACGGTCTCCTGCGCCGAAGGCGACACCGGCGTCGTCTACGATGGGCAGCTCGATTTCGAGGTCGAGCGCGTCGAGGTCAAGGGCCTGCCCCGTCCCCGGACCAAGATCATGATGAACGTGGGGAATCCGGAGGAGGCCTTCCGGCTCTCCTTCATCCCGAACGATGGCGTGGGCCTGGCGCGGGAGGAGTTCATCATCAACACGTATATCCGGGTCCACCCGCTGGCCTTGCTGGACTACGACCGTCTCGAGGATCCGGCCGTCAAGGCCGAGATCGATGCCCTCACCGCCGGATACGTTGACAAGCCCCAGTTCTTTGTGGACAAATTAGCCCAGGGCGTCGGCATGATCGCCGCGGCCTTCTATCCCAAGGACGTCATCGTCCGGCTGAGCGACTTCAAGAGCAACGAGTACGCCAACCTGATCGGCGGACGGCGCTACGAGCCGGCCGAGGAGAACCCGATGCTCGGGTTCCGAGGCGCCTCCCGCTACTACCATCCGCGCTATCGCGCCGCCTTCGCGCTGGAGTGCCGCGCGATGCAGAAGGTGCGGGAGGAGATGGGACTTCGCAACGTGAAGATCATGATCCCGTTCTGTCGCACCGTGGAGGAGGCGCGGCGTGTCCAGGCCGAGATGGCGCAACACGGGCTGCGGCGGGGTGAGAAGGGGGTCGAGCTGTACGTGATGTGCGAGATCCCGAGCAACGTGATCCTGGCCGACGCCTTTGCGGAAGTCTTCGATGGATTCTCGATCGGCTCCAACGACCTCACGCAGCTCACGCTGGGGGTGGACCGCGACTCCGAAATCGTCGCTCATATCTTCGATGAACGCCACCCCGCGGTGAAAACTATGGTCGCGAATGTGATCAAGGTGGCCAAGGCCAGGGGGCGGAAGATCGGGATCTGCGGGCAGGCCCCCAGCGACTATCCAGAGTTTGCCCAATTCCTGGTCGAACAGGGCATCGACAGCATGTCGCTCAATCCGGATGCGGTCCTCAAGACCACCCTGGCGGTTTTGGAGATGGAGAAGACGCTGGACCGGTAGAGCCTATGGGTGATCGACATCAGACCCTCCGGGCGCTCTTCGCGCCGCGATCGGTGGCGGTCGTCGGGGCCTCGACCCGCCCCGAAAGCGTGGGAAGGGCGGTCTTCGCCAACATCCTGCTCCACGGCTACACCGGCGTCGTCTACCCCGTGAATCCGAAGGCCACCAGCATCCTCGCCGTGAAGGCGTACGCCTCCGTCCTCGAGATCCCGGACGAGCTCGACCTCGCCGTGATCGTCGTTCCCAGCGCGAGCATCCCGCAGGTGTTAGAGGAGTGTGGGTGGAAGGGGACGAAGGGGGCAGTGGTCATCTCGGCCGGCTTCAAAGAGCTCGGGGTCGAGGGGGCCAAAAGGGAGGAGATCGTCCTGCAGGCGGCTCGGAGACTCGGGATCCGGCTCATCGGGCCCAACTGCCTCGGGATCATCAATTGCGATCCCCAGGTCGCGCTGAACGCCAGCTTCGCCCGCACCATGCCCCAGCACGGCAACATCGCCCTCATCTCCCAAAGCGGAGCGGTGGGCGTCGCCGCCCTGGAGTACGCCCAGGCCGAGCGGATCGGCCTCTCCAAGTTCGTCTCCGTCGGTAACAAGGCGGACGTTAACGAGAACGACATGCTCGCGTATCTCAAGGATGATCCCCAGACGGACGTCATCCTCCTCTACCTCGAAGACTTGACCGATCCAAAGGGGTTCATCCAACTGGCCCAGGAGATCTCCAGGATCAAGCCGATCCTCGCCGTCAAATCGGGGCGGACGCTGGAGGGGGCCAGGGCCGCCTCCTCGCATACGGGGGCCCTGGCCGGCTCCGACGAGGCCTACGACTCTCTCTTTGCCCAGTGCGGGGTCCTGCGGGTCGAATCGTTGGAGGAGCTGTTCGACTACGCCGTCGCCTTTGCCATGCAGCCCCTGCCGACAGGAAACCGGGTGGCCATCGTGACGAACGCGGGGGGTCCCGCGATCATGGCCACAGATACTGCGATCCGCCACGGCCTGACCCTGGCCCCGTTGTCCGAGACAACACGGGCAAAGCTCCGCGAGAAGCTCCCGCCCGCCGCCCCGATCGACAATCCTGTGGACGTCATGGGGGACGCCGGGTCCGATCGCTACGCCGTCGCCCTCGAAGCCGTCCTCGACGATCCAGAGGTAGAAGGCGTCATTGTCATCTCCACCCCCCAGCTCATGACGGATTTGCGATCCATCGCGGCGGCGGCCGCGACCATCGCGCCTCGGCATCGCAAGCCGACGCTACTGTGTCTCATGGCGACGGGAGAAGTGATGACGGGCGTGCTGGCCACGTTGACCGCGGCGCGCCTGCCCCATTACCAGTTCCCCGAGGATGCGGCCAGGGCGCTGGCGGCCATGGCGCGCTATGCGCAGGGGGTTCACCGCCCCCGCTCAGCAGTCAAGGTGTTCACCGACGTCGATCGAGACGCGGTAACGCGCGTGCTCACCCGAGCGCGGCAGGAGGGGCGGCACTTCCTGCCGGAGCATGAGGCCTACGAGGTCCTGCAGGCGTACGGCTTCCCGGTGTTCCCGTTCCGGTGCGTTCAGGGCGAGGACGAGGTGGTCCGGGCGGCGGAGGGGATCGGGTATCCCGTCGTGATCAAGATTGTCTCGCCGGACATCATCCATAAGGTCGATGTCGGAGGTGTCAGGTTGAACCTCACGAGCGAGGGTGAGGTGCGACAGGCGTACAAGACGCTGATCGCCGCCGTCCAGGCCGCCCGTCCCACGGCCAGGCTCCAGGGGGTGTTGGTGCAGCGGATGGTCTCAGGGGGGAAGGAGACGATCCTGGGGATGAAGCGGGACCCGCAGTTCGGTCCCCTGCTGCTCTGCGGCCTGGGTGGGACTTACGTAGAGATATTCAAGGATGTCGTCGTCAGGATCGCCCCGATCACCACCCTCGAGGCCCATCAGATGATCGAGCAGCTCAAAAGCTCGCCGATCCTCTCGGGCTACCGGGGGGCGCCTCCCTCGGACATCGACGCGATTGCGGACTGCCTCGAGCGACTCTCGCAGCTCGCCCTGGACTTCCCGGAGCTTCACGAGCTCGACATGAACCCCTTGATCGTTTTTGAACAGGGGAAGGGCGCCGCGGTCGTCGACGCTCGCGTCTTCATCTCTTAGGGGCACCAGGCGAGTGGCGCATCGGTCCACCCCTGACCGCCGGCTCCAGGAATATCAGGCACTTCAGACTCCCGGCCACGGAGGCCCGGCGACAGACTCCGACGGATCAGATTTCAATTGTGTAGATCCCAATTTCTTCTTGACAAGCAGTCGGCCGATAGAGTACATAAGTAGCCTCCCCATTGAACCCCCCCCATGACTGCGTGGGGTAAGTGAACGGAGCCACGACGCTCCCCTGGAGGAAGCACACTCCACTCCA
>Ga0209520_10000098_pt1 | contig 41587 bp, 63 predicted proteins | sample Rifsed16ft1_FD_184009 | JGI IMG/M metagenome (GOLD analysis project Ga0209520, IMG submission 184009) | Soil microbial communities from Rifle, Colorado, USA - sediment 16ft 1 (version 2) | ecosystem: Environmental > Terrestrial > Deep subsurface > Rock core/Sediment | place: Rifle, Colorado...
AGACCAGGGGACTGCCCCAGCGGCGTCGTCGCTCCTGTCTGTCCCGATCCCGGACCTCGCGCCTTGGCATCAGCAAAGGCGCCGAGTCCAGCCGCGACCCCAGAGATCACCTTACCCCAGTCGATTCCCGCGTCGTCACCCCCTGATGTCGTCTTCAACTGGAGTTGTGCGACATCGGCGATGGTCTGGAGCATGGTGCGCTGGGCCATCGACTGGCTTTCAGCATTGCTTCTCGCAGATTCGGCCTGGGCCTTCAGGAACAGCGAGAACTGTGCTGCCTGCTCCTCGGCCCGCTTCGCCTGCCGATCCATGATCTCGAGGATCTGGGGGTCGATGAGAGGTCGAGCTGCCTGAGCCTTTCGATCCTCGCGCTCGCGCTCCAGACGGGTCCTCTCGATCTCCATCTGGCTCTTCCTCGCCTCGGTCGAGCTCGAGAGAAGGGCCGCGATGATGGGCGTGGCGGCTCCCAGGAGGCCTGTCACGAGGCCTGGGATGTCGATTCCTGGCACCGGAGGCTGAGGCTTGGCCGAGAGTGCTACGAGATCAGCGAGGCGCTGCTCGAGCACCTTCGATCGGGCCTCGGATTCGGCTCGGAGTCGGTCCATCTCGAGGCGCCGCTCGCGGTCGGCGAGGTCATGCTCCTTTCGGCCAAGCTCAGCCTGCTGGGTCTGAAAAAGGCTGGAGAGCCCTGTCGTGTCGCCTTGGATTCGCGGTCCGGTTGCGCCGTTCCAGGGCTCTCCAGCCAAGGTAAAAGATGAAAGGGCAGTCGCACCGGCTCCGTTGTCGGCTGCGGAGGACAGGAGCACGGGCCCGAGCCACGAGGCCGACTTCGTGACGTTCGGATTCGGAGGGCGAGGCGGCCCGGTGATCTCGCTGGGAGTCACCTGGCCATAGTGCTTCTTCGCGTCCTTGCCATCGAGCACCTGGAGCACGTAGAGACCGCCGCCTGAGAAGGGAGCGATCCAGCTCTCGGCGTCGGCGATGTGCTGCCAGGTCGCGTCCCCGAAGGTCGCAATGTGCTGGGTGACGGTCGAAGCAGCATTGGGACGGCGAACGAGCTTCAGCTTGAACTGGTTCCCGTTGCCATCGGCGACTCGAGAAAGGGCGTCGAGGGCTTCTTGGTAGCTCGCGGGTACTGCGATGTTTTCATGAGCCATGCGGATCTTTCAGGGTGAGGATGGTTTCTGTAGGCAATTGATCGATGAGATCTGGCGCGCGATCCCATGCTTCGAGGGTGGCGCGAAGGATCTCTGATCGCGTCTTTCCCTCACGCTTCGCCCATCGATCGAGGAAAGCGATGTACTTATCCTCGAGACGGAAAGTGTAGATCTTCATCCTGGGCTTGTGCTTGGCCATCTTAGCCCTTGAAGAAGGGAACCCCAGGAACCGGATTTCCATCACCGCCGATGGTCTTCATGGTCTCGAGCTTCGTGAGCTGTTCGAGGGAACCCGCGATCGAGTTCATGACCTCGCCGAGAAACCGGATCCCACACATGCCATCGACGACCTTTCCATCCTGCATTTTCGTGATCTTGTAGAGGCCGCACCCTGCGTAGAGGCAGGGGCCGAGGGCCTGAGGGGGTGTGATGCCGGCATGATCTTGAACCCTGGCCACACCAGCCTCCCTGGGCTGCACAGGAGAGCGGAAGGGGCAGAGACTCCAGATCGGCAAGTTTACTTCACTCATAGACTAGCCTCGATTGTTCTTCTCGACGTAGGACCACAAGAGCAGGGACACCGCCGTGCAGAGCGGTGCCAGGACGACGGCGAAGGCCATCCAGTGAAGGAGATACGCGGCAGCAAGACCCAGCCAGAAGGACAGGCACGGCGGGCACTCGAGCAGGGCGAGGAACAGCGATTCGAGCCCCAGTTTCGCGGCGATGGCTCTTCGTATCGGAAGGCTGATCTTGCTGTCAGCAATTATCCAGGAGATCCCGAACACGCTCAGGGCAACCGCCGAGATCTCGCCGAAGGGGGGCATCTAGCCGAGCGACTCCATCGAGTTCTTGACCCACTTCTCGAGCGCGTCGGCCTTCAAGACTCCCTCGTGGACGACCCCTTCTTCCCCACTCCTTAATACATAAATCGGGGTCGCCTTGATCGGCTTCAGGCCGAAGTTGGCAGGGTAGGGACCATCCGCGTCGAGCTCGAGGGCGAGCTGAAGCGGATTGCGCGCCTTGTACTTCTCCCACTCCGGGATGGCCGCCTCGCAGGCTGGACAGCCGCCTTGCGTGAACATGAGGAGCATCGGTCTGCTCGCAGTCATCGAAGCAATCACCCTCACTACGAGTATCTACTGGGAACGATGCTGAAGCAGGGGCACCACCGCGTAAAGCCATGCTGGCAGGGGAATTCCGTCACACTCAGGTGAGTCTCGGCGCAGCGGGAGAGTGGTGCTGCCTGCGAGTAGCCATCCCACAAATAGCAATTCCGGCACTGGCATGCCGGATCATCATGCGGACGTGCTTTGGGCATGGAATCTCGATTTCCTAGCTAGGCTTTCCTCCCCTGCGCAGCTCGCATGATCGCGTCGTAATCGTGGGAAGCTTGTACTTTCTCGGCTCGCCCTCGATCCTGGTAGAAATCGAGGCCATCAGGGCAAGTCGCGGCCGGATGCACGATCACGAGATCATGGCGGAACTCGGAAAGTGCAGAGCAGGTGCCCCACATGTTCATTTCGTAGGAAGCGCGAGCAAGGTCGGCTGGATCCGGTGCCCTATCAAGCACACTTCGCGCGAATTGCATGACCATTCGCGAAAGCCCTACTTTTCTCGACGATCCGGGTTCGCATCGCTCCCAGAGCTTTTTCGTCTCTTTCCAGTCTTCGTTGCGAAAGTGTAGACAGCGGGCACAACGCGATCGCATCGCGTCGGCCACTTCACCCGCGGTGAGATCGGTCGTGACTGGCGCGAGCACCCGCAGCACCGGAGTCGCACCGGGGAAGTTGAGCGCCGGTCGCCCCTGCCGCGATTCTACTTCCGGTGAACCACCGGCCAGATTCACTGTGAGTGGCAAAGCTTGTGTTCGCCGAACGTAGGCCTCTTCCGGCTCGTTGGCCGCTGGCAGGATCTCGAGGCGATCGATTTCAGCGGGTTTACCCATAGTTAAAACGGCTCCAGCGCATCGAACGCGATGAAGTTCCCTGGCTGGATTCCGGCGTTTTCACTGCCAGACGACTCGAGCTCGAGATCGCGAGCCAGCTCTCGCAGAAACTCTCGCGTGGCGCCGATCACGCGATCTCGAGCATCGGCGTACGCGGCGAGGCGCCCTGCACGAATCGCTGGATTCACGGCTTCTGCGGCGAGTGCCTGCAAGAGAAGCTCGCGAATCGCGTCTTGCACAGGGCGATCAGGCCCGACCGCGACTGCGTAGCTGAAAACCGCGTCGAACCGGGAATCTTCGAGATCGACGTTCACGACACGGCGGAAGCCTCGCTCCTTCAGGCTCTTCGCGTATTCGCTCGGTCGGCGGGCCCCAGTCCTCATCGTGGGGAACAGTCTAGACCTGATTTGTTTTTGTCTGCAAGTGCGAGTTGGACCAAAAGTGTTCACACGAGGGAAGGAGTCTTGATGGGTTGTGGCTACACCCGAACGTGACAATCTCACACACATGCACGTGATGTTTTAACCCTGGTTTCACTACGTTAGTGATACTATAAAGATGAGAGATGGGGGGGTGTGTTTATATATAGGGGATTTGGACAATTGGGTACCCCTCTTTTTTGGCCTCTGGATTGCTTGCCATGAAATTCCCCCTCCAAAATTTCGAGTCCTGGTTGGGTCGAGAGCTCAAGCTCAGCCCCTCAACGAGACGAAACTACCGAAACTTCGCACGCGCCTTCCTACGCAACGCAGACCATGCAGCCGCCCTGGTGAGCGATCCAGGGCGATTCGTCGCGCTGGCGGCCGAATACGACGATTCCTTGGCCTCTTCCTCACGGGCGTCGTTCCGACTCGCCATCAGGGCGTTCGCGCGGTACCTGCAAGCCCGTCGGGGGGTCGAAATCACTTTTCGGTTCACACGCCAGTGCCAGCGGCCGGGTAGTTACACCCACTCACGGAACGCGCTCGGCCCACTCCTGCGCGATCTTCAAAGCCATCGCGTGCCCTTCGGTCGCCTCGAGTTCATCCGCTGGCGCGAAGTCAAACGCAACGGCAACAAGGGTGAGCTGAATGACACGCTGTACGGGGAGTATTACTTGGTTCCGATCGAGACGGTCCAAGCGTTGAGCCTGTGGGCTGGTGGTGGTGAACGCGCCAGCCAAGATCAGCCAGTCGTACCAGCGGCGCCGAAGAGCTTCGCCCCGATGTCCACCCGGCGCATGCTGCGCCTCGCACGCGGGCCCTAGCGCTCGGCCGCGGGGAAGGGGATCACATTCGATTGCCTCGTGCGCACGTAACGCAGCGGCGCCGTGATGTCATCGTCTGCCACTCGCGCGATGAGCCTCTTCTCGAGCAAGGAAGCGATCATGTCATCCGCTCGCTTCTTGATGAGATGGGCCTTTCTCAGGGCTTCCGCGTAGTCCACGGGCTGCTCGCCGATCGCCTGGAGCATGCGCCGCTCGTCTTTCATGTCACGGTCGATCGCGAGGCCTTGCGCGATCTCCCGCACAGACTCGATGTGAAGATTCACGATCTTGATCGCGGGTTCGAGCGCAGTCAGTTCGACCGACCAAGGCTCGCCGCTGCGTGCAGTGCCGTAGTCCCACGAGAGGAGCATCGCAATCTTTATTGCATGACCCAGAGCCCTGTGAATTGCCGCGTTACTCTCGCGCTCGCTCTTCCGTGCCATTTCCTTCAAGAGGTGACACCACTCCTCCCAAAGGGCTAGGGCTCCAACCCCGAATCCTTCGCATGGCTTCATCAACGGGGTGAAGACGTCTTCGGCCGTTGCGTAGGCCTTGAGCGTCGCCGAGAGTTCTTTGCGCACATCCTCTCCGTGAAATATGCCGGCTCCCCCCTCGCGTTCACTTGTAGCATACATGGTGAAGAATCGGCCCAGGAAACCTTCTGTCCAGTCGATTTCCGTCGTGAATGCCTCGAGTAGCCCGGGAGTTACCCCTGCCAGGATCGAGAGCCGTGGGTTCTCCTTGTAGACGAGTGATACCTTCTTTTTCTTCCTCGCGACGAGCTGTTTTCCGATCCGCCCGCAGTCGTAGAGATCGGTGAAGACCATGCGTAGCGGCGCGAGCTGCCCTCTCCCCTTTTCTGTCCCCTGAAGGAAGGACCCGAACTCCTCGTAGAAGAGGATCTGCGGCTTATTGTCATTGATCGCCTCGATGCATGCCTCGGGGCTCCCTGGCCTCGTCATGATGGTCTGTGACAATGCACCCTGCAATACGCTCTCGGCTGCCTGGATCGACCGCGTCTTCTGACTAACCGAACTTGGGCCCACTAAGAGTGCATACAGGTTCGCTCGCGTGCGGATGACTCCGGGGAATTCCATCTCGCCAGGAACCGACTGGGCAAGGAGTGCGAGGCCTGCTGCCACGTGGAACCCGATCCCCGCTTCGAGCCATCGACCGGCCCACCGCACGTACGATCGCAGGAAACCGTTCGGAGGCAGCGCTTCGAGCACTTCCTTGTCCGTGATCATTTCGTGATCCTCTGTAGGGTTGGGGAAGGCCGAAGCATGGCTCGATCGATCGAGGGCGGCTAGGTCCCGAAGCGATGCAGCGGATCTCCCTGGAGCTCGTCCCCTCCGAAGTGCGAGACCTTCTCGTCTCCATCCCGGGCGTCCGCTCGCGCGGTGGCCTGCTCCAGGTCCCCGAGAATGCCCTGTGGCTCGCTCAGGAGCTCCTCGGGCCTCTTGGTAGCCCTCCTCATCCCTGCGGTCGCCCTGGGCTCGCCAAGGCTGCGCTGCCCTGGCTCCGTGAGTGGGTCCCGGGGTTCTTGACCGCCTACCAGCGCGAGGGAATCGCATGGGCGCTCACGAGACCTGATCAGAACGGCATGTTCATATGGTCGGCGGGCTCAGGTAAGACTCTAGGTGCAATCGTTTGGCTTCTCTCTAATGGGGGAGGTCTCGGAATCGTGATCACGAAGGCTGGAATCCGTCCGACGTGGACTCGCGAACTCGAGACTTACACTCGCGGTGTGCACTTCGAGGTCTTGAGCGGCGAAGCTTCTGGCATACAGGAGAACGATATCCCGCGCGATCGTCCCGTGATCCTGATCACAGGCTATGACACGCTCCCTGGCTGGACCGACGCGCTCGTGCGGCTGAAACCGACGTCGCTCGTGCTCGACGAATGCCACACCATTAAAAGCCCCCGAAGGTGGGAGGCTCAGGTTCATGATCAAGATTCACTTCGCGTCTCGTTTTCGCTCAAGAAGAACCGCGCGGCGGCTGCCTACCGGCTCTCTCGAGTCGCGAAGCGGCGCCTCGGTCTCACCGCGACTCCGATCAAGGATCGAGTCCGCGATCTCTGGGCCCAGCTCGACCTGATAAGTCCGGGCGAGTGGGGCTCCTACTGGGACTGGGCGCGAAGATATGCTGGCGCGACCGAGAATCCCTACGGCGGTATGGATGATAAAGGGAAGAGTAATCTAGGAGAGCTGAAAAGGAGGCTTAGCTACGTGAGTCACAGAGTACCCTATTCCCTCGCTAATCGCGATTTGCCTCCCAAGCGTCGTCTGGTCACCTATGTATCGATTCAGGATCAGAACCGAGCCGAAGGTGGAATCTCAAAGGAGCTCAAGAGGGCCGCGAAATTCGGTCCGACCGCGATCCTCGAAGCTCGCCTCATGGAAGCAGCCAGCCGCAAGCGAAAAGTGGTGCTGGCGCACGCCCGCGATGCCCTCGAAGGCGGGTTGAAAGTGGTCATCTTCACGGGGCGCCGCGTGGACTGCGAGCGTCTACGGGCCGAGGCTGGCGACTGGCGGGACCTCTCCGGCCTGTTTCTCTTCTCAGGCCACGGCGGCGACTCGCCAGAGGCCCGAGAGAAGATCCGCCGAGACTACATGGCGGCTCTAGGACCGGCTCTCCTCGTCGGGACAGGCGACGCATGGGGTGAGGGCCTCGATCTTCAGGACACCGACCTCGCGATCTTCGCGATGCTCCCCTACACTCCAGGCCAGGTGATCCAGTGGGAAGGTCGTTTCGCGCGTCTCGGGCAGAAGAGACCCGTCCTGATACGCTACGTGATCGCGGAGGGCACCGTCGATGAACATGTCGCCCAGATACTGCTCGGGAAGCTCCCTGCGGTCGAGAAAGCGATCGATTCAGACGAGATCGCGGGCCTCGGGCGCGAGCTCATCGGCGCCTCGGAAGAGGAGCTGGTCGCGAGCCTCGTGGACAAGATCATGGGGCAAGAAAGTAATGCATAAGGGGGAGAGAAATTGTCTTGTTGATCACAAGACAATTTTTTACAGATCCGTAAAATCGGACCCAATGTAAAGGTCGGAATCATTGAGGATTTGGGGACACGCGCTATGAGTGAGAAAATCGAGGGTTTCTCCCCAGAAAGAGGGTGGTGAGATGATCCGATTCTGCCAGAAGTGTGGACACCACTACTCGGACACATCGAGCACAGGCTGCCAGACGATCCTACTTGGTGGGGGTGTCTGCGGATGTGACTGCCTGCCTCTCCTCATGACGTGCGCGCCGCCTCCGCAGAGGTACACTTCTGGTCCTGGTCTCGCCTCACCCTATCATGAATGGCTCAATCTCCCGCCGCCATTGGAACCCCGGCTCGCCGCTCTCGAAGAGCAGGCGAGTCTCTTCAGAAAGTACCAAGCTCGGATCACCTATCTCGAGGAACAGCTAGGCAAGGTCCCCCCTCTCCTCGATCGGATCGCTGCCATGGAGAAGACTCTCGCGAGACTGCCCTCCTTGAATCCCTCGATCGTGAAGGCGATCCGCGAGAACGTAGACTGGACGAAAGTGGTGAGTGACGAGGAAGATCTCCTCGAAGAGGACTATCGCGGCTGGCCAGAAGAGAAGAAGAGGATGATCTTCTGAGGAAAGGAGAGAAAATGACTGAGAATAGTGATTCTTGTCACCACGTCCAGTGGGTCCCGCTCTGCGACGAAATGGGGGTGCCCATTCGCGACGAGAAGGGAGAGGTGAAGCACTGGGTCTGCTCCTGCGGAGTCATCGTGCCTGACCCTCCCGATTTTCATCCCGAAGAGAGCCTCGAGCTCGTGATCGAGGAAGTGGTCAGGGCCTTTCAAGAACTCCTCGCCACTTCAGCCCCGACGACGGATGAGACTCCCGCGATGATCAAGCTGCTCCGGAATCTCCAAGCTGCGATCGACGAGTGGAACAGGAGCAAGGATGGGAAGACCTCATGAGACCGAAGCTCATCCGGTGCAAGAGGTGTGGCCGCAAGACGCCAGCTCCGCGATGGATCATCGAGGCGAAATCGAGCGAAAGGGAAGGCTATGAAATGGCTCGTCGGTGATGATCATCGTCTCCATCCCATCTCTTCCCCAATGAAAACCCTGATTGATACGGGCCCATCGCGGCGAGGCTGGCATCGTCTCGAGGCCCATCTCCGCTGTCCCCAGCTCTACGCCTGGGGCTATGGACAGGCTGGATCGAGCGACTCCGAGACAGTCGAACGCTCACGGCTACGGTTTCCCCCCGGTCCTCCTCTCGTCCGCGGCTCCATCGGACACGTCGGGCTCGCCCATCTCTACGCGCGCCTGCAGGCCGTCCAGGAGGGCGAAGATCCGAATCGGTTCTACCTCCCCCTCGAGGCCATGGGTCTCGTCGCGGACTCCTTCGGTGATCTTGGCCTCGAAATGCTCTCCGTTGCAACGAGGGTGGTCGGAGCCTACGCCAAGCATTTCGGTCGCGAGAAGTGGAAGATCATCGGAGTAGAGAAAGAGGAGGAAACTCACTTCGGGCAGTATCTCTACACCGCGCGTGTCGATCTCGAGTATCAAGACCGCGCCGGCAAGATCTGGTTCCTAGACCATAAGTTCGTGTCGAAGCTCGAGGCGAAGGTTCTCAACCGATACACCCTCTCAGGACAGATCTTGGGGCTCATGCATCTCGGAGCGAGGAAGCACGGTGACCGATTCGGGGGAGTGCAGTTGAACCTACTCGGAGTGAATCCAACCTCCTTCATCCGCCACGTCCCCGACCCTGCCCCCTGGCTCCTCGAGCGGTTCCCGGAACTTGTGAAACATGCAGAAGAAGCGATCTCGAGAACAGAAGATCTCATCAGACAGAACCTGATCGTCCCAGCTTCTCCCTCCGAGTTCACTTGCTACAACTCGTACGGAAGATGTCCCGCGCATGAATTATGCCGCTGGGGTACAGAAGCCTCGAAATCGAGCATTCTCGAGTAGAACGCTTCGTTACTTTCTCGGCTACTCCATCACAACTGGGTAGCTTGACAGTCACAAAGCTGCCACATAACTAGGTCCTCCCTCGCTCCAAGTCTCAGGGGATGACCGATGCCTCACGATCCTTCCTTCTCGATCCTCTACGCGGATCTGAAGGCGGGGAAGTCGGCCGATGCACTCGCGGCATTCCCACGCGGCGTCTACATCGCGGCCCCTGGTGCTCTCGCTCCAGCAGAATCCGTCTGGAACTTCGAGCCACCCGCGCGCCACGACCTCGAGACGTTCAAGGACATCGCGAAGTTCGCCGAGAGCCTCAACGGTGCAACGGTTGCCCTCATCTGCGACGACGCGACCCTGATCGCGGACCGCACCGCGAACTATCTGCGCCGCAAGGGGCTCAACGGCTGGGATCTCTGGGCTGCCGTCCTTTCACAGGCAATCCACATGCGCGACAGCCTCCGTCGCCGTGGATTCCACATCGTTTTCACCTGCCACCCGCGGACTGCTCACGTCGATAATGGCGTCCGCGTCCGCGGAGGTCCGTCCTTCCAGGGACAGTGCTCGGAGAAGATCCCTGCCGCTGCCGATTTCCTCCTGCGCGCCGAAGCGAGAGATGGCCAGGCCGGGCCTCTGTCGGTCGGCTGGACGCACGTCTACCGTACTGGCTACTCACCCGACTGGCTCCAAGGCTCGCGCTACAACACACCCGATCTCGCCCCGATGAACCTCGGGGAGATCCTCCGGCTCGCTGGCTACTCGATCCCTCGCCTGCCCGGTCTCGAGTGGCAGGAAGCCCTCGCTGACGCTCTAGCCCGACGTCTGTGCGAGGTTGGCCTCGGCAACGCCGAGCTCGTGAAGGACGCCCTCGAGCGAGTCCGCGACAAGGCTCTGAGAAGCTTCACGAAATGTGAGGCCCATGCGTACTGGGCCGTGCGAGACGGGTACGACAGGGCAGTTCTGTGGAACGCAGCCGCGGGGCAGAGAAAACTCTTGTGGGGCATTTAGACGCTGGACGATTGCACATTCAGGAGGCATACCATGAGTGACACTCGAGATTTCGTGATCCAGGTGAACATCAACAACCTCGGCCCCGTCGATGTCATGATGGACGACCCGAGCCCCGGTCCGCACATGGCCGAGATCGTCGATGTGCGACAGGTAACGAACGACTCCGAAGGAGGAACGGGCAAGACCACCCTGCGCTTCTCGGTCATGGACATGGAGGAGAACTCACTCACGCGGGGCATCATCACCGGCCTCGTCATCGGCACCGACTGGTCGAAGGACTTCAACACGCAACACGTGGTGAACCTTCTTCTCGGGATGGGGGCGAACCGCGAGAAGGTGAAGGGGGTCATCACCCTCTCACCCAAGAACCTCATCGGCAAGCGCTGCCCGATCTACGTGAAGGCTCCGCCCTCGGAGTTCGACGAGAACGGCAAGCGCCAGTTCGCGAACAAGAACTTCATCACCCTCGAGATGTACGAAGCTGCCAAGAGAACTCGCGCCGCGATGAGGATCCCCGCCGCGAACCAGCCGTCGAGCACCGCGAATGGTGCTGCGAACGGGGGTTCCCAGCCCTTTCCGCCCTCGACTCCCTCGCCATCCGTATCTTCCACGACGGTGACGAGACCGCCTGCCGCAGCGAATTCGTCGATGGTGATCCCCGCCGCGAATGGCCCCGCCGCTGTAGAACTCGGCGACCTCTTCGGGTGAGTGAGTCATGGAAGTGGGAACCATGGAGGGGAGGATAGACCTCGAAGACCTCGGAGACACAGATTCTCTGCTAGAATCATCGCCAGCAGCGAATGAAGAGACATCCAAGACCGAGGAGACATCGATGATGCAGCCAGAGGATCTCGAGCACGAAGAGAAGAAGCAGAAGAGAGCAGTGGCGAAGAAGCCTGCGGGAAGGCCCAGGATCATGTCTGCGAAGAAGCCAGCGACCAAGAAGCGAGTGGCAACGAATGGTGATGCGAAGGCAAGCCTCGCCATCGACGAAGGCACGAAGAGGCTCGTCCGCATGCTTCGTGCGAAGATGGAGCTCGAGGACGGCAACCGCGTCTCGTTCTCAGCTGCTGTAGCGTTCGCGGTCGAAAAGGCCCTCGAGTAACGGGTTCGGGGGAGGGCCGAACAAGTTGGGGGAGGGGGGAACGGGTCTCGTCAACCGTCCTGCCCTGGAGCGCATCGAGCCCGCCCCTCCCCCGTTTTTCTAGGACAAAGAGGCTCTCGTGAGCGACCTCATGTGCCCTTGTGGCAAGCCCGCCAACGTCCGCACTTGGGAATCTGATCTCCATCTGTGCTTCTTCCATGGTCGTGACTGGCTCACGAGCCAGGAGAAGGAGCTCGCGGGACTCGCCATCGTCGAGAAGCACGATGATGCCCTTCGCGCGGCTGTCGCAGCCTTCATAGAACGGATAGCAAAGAAGCCGAGCTTCACGGCGAGAGTCAGAGGGGCTGTCTCAGCACTGCTCGGGAGGACTGGGTGAAGCTCGAGCAAGACTTCAAGATCGAGGTTCCCTTGAACGGTGCCAGCCCCCCGGCGAAGACAGCGAAGACAGCTCCGATCTTCACGAAGAAAGAGAAGCCGAAGAAGCCCCGGAAGGCTGCGCCTGGCGAAGTATCCGCCACGCGCAGGGACCTCGATGCCTACGACAGCCCGTTCGTCGCATATGCATGCGTGAGGTGGTGCGCGGGGCATCTCGCGTTGCCTGAAGCGCCCTTGGTACTCGATCCAACCGCAGGAGGCGGCCCCTTCGCTGCTGCTGCGCGCTCGATTTGGAGTAATTCACGTGTAGTAGCCATCGATATCCGCGATGTCTGCAAGGCCTCCTGCGAGGCCTCCGGCGCTACTTTCGCCTGCGCCGATGCCTTGACGCTCTCTCCAGCAACCATTCGCCGAGCCGATCTCATCGTCACGAATCCGCCCTTCAAGCTTGCCGACGAGCTCGTTCGGCACCTGTGGGCGAACATGAAGGAAGGGGCGAGCCTCGCCTTCCTCCTCTCAGTCACGTTCCTCGGCAGCGAGGAACGGTGGGAAGTCGATGGCGATGGAAGTCCACTCGGCCTTCTCAAAGTCGCACCACTCACCTACTGCGTGTCGGTCGTCCCCCGACCCTCGTTCATCGGCTCGACCTCCAAGTTCGAAGCTGCACTCTTTGTGTGGAAGAAACTTGAGATGGACGAGCATCAGGAGCGGTTCGGAGTCTTTCGAGGCGCGATCATCCCCGACGAGCCCATCCGGTGGGTGAAGACGAAGAAGAAGCGAGGCGAGAAGTGAAAGTTGATCAGGAAGAGGATGAACGAGCGCTCAAATATGCCGAAAGGCTCTATTCGATCCTCCTCGAAGCCGCTTGTCCTGGTCGTATAGGCCATGAGGGGACAAGTCCCGGAGTCGTGAAGGCCGTCTACTGCGATCGATGCATCACGCTGGCTCTCGCAGTCGCATGGAAGGCCGGTCGCGACTCCTTGAGCCTTTCCAGGTGATCCACCGTGCGCCAGCCGAGCTCTCTCGAGTACAGTCCCGAGGCTCACGGCGCCGAGCATGTAGGACGGCTGACTTGGCGAAAGGGGCCGCCGAACGCCGCGTGTGCCGAGTGTGGCACTCCTTTTCACGCCAAGCCATCGAGACTTGCCAGAGGGAATGACCGGTTTTGCTCACGGCGATGCTGTGGACTGGCACAACGGCGCCGAGGAGATTCAGACCGATACATCGCCGGGTCGGGAGTGCGTGAACATGTCCGTATTGTAGAAAAGGTGCTGGGACAGCGTCTTCCATACGGGTGGTGCATTCATCATGTAAATGAGCAAAAGCGTGACAACCGCCCAGAAAATCTCATTGCTTGTAGTAGCGCACGGGCGCACAGAATCTTGCATGCCCACCTAGAATTGGTGCGCCCGCTTCTGGAAACGATCGGACCAGTCCTCATCTTCAACCTCGATCGACTCGAGATACGGAATGGGCTCCGTCTCTGCTCTTCTTGCTGCACCTTCGTGCCCCACGAGTCATTTGGCCCCGCTAAGCGCAGCGTGGACGGTCTCCGTGGCAAGTGTAGCACTTGCAGATCCATGTCCGATCGAGTGCAACGTGCAGCGCGACCAAGAAAGCCATACGATCCTTCAAAGCACGCTCACCTTCCCGGATCATCCAATCCAGCCTCGAAGCTAATCGAAGAGGATGTGGCGGCGATTCGAGCCGCAGTGGCAGATGGAGAAACCCAGACGAGCGTCGCTACCCGTTTCAGTGTGAGTCAGACAACTGTAAGTCTCATCGTGCTTCGGAAGAAATGGAAGCACATATGACATACAGGCCCGAAGAACATTCGGCCGAATGCTGGCGGTGCCCGCTGCGAGACGAACGGGTGGGCCTCCCAGTTCCCCCCGAGCCCTCCCGTTCGCCCCTCGCCATCATCGTAGGCGCGAACCCTGGGCCCGAGGAAGTGAAAAAGGGCCGACCCTTCGTTGGCCCCTCGGGCGTCGAACTCATGCAGGGCCTCGCCGCAGTCGGCGCCGTCCGCTCACAGTTTACTATCAGCAACAGCATTCTCTGCTGTCCACCTGGAGCGGCTCGAGGAGCGCTCGAGAGGTTCCTCCACGATCTTCAGAAGACGAACAAGCGACGGGAACGGCAGGACCGCGACCGAGATCGAGAGCCCTCGGAGCCGATCCCGTCGCCGCTCGAGTGCTGTCGGCCACGCCTGCTCGCCGAAATCGCGGAGGTTCCCCGCGTCATCACCTTGGGCGGAACCGCGCTTCATTCCGTGCTCGGACGACCCACCAGGGTTATGGATGCGCGGGGGGGACCACGCGTGGTAGCGCTTGGGAACTCCCCTGCCCCTGAGCTCACCGCGCGGGTCCTCCCCACTCTCCACCCGTCCTTTGTACTCAGTTCTCGGCGCTGGCGAGGGCCATTCCGGGCAGACCTCGGACGAGCCCTGCGATGGTTCACGGGAGGGCTCGCCTGGCAGGACCCTCGAAGGCTCGAGGCTCCGTCACCGGAGGTCTTGATCGACTTCCTCGACCGAGCGGCTCGCCAACCCTACACGACCTGTGACCTCGAGACCTTCCCTGGGTTTCCAGAAGTCTCGCACTACGATCCGCTCTACGACCGGATAGGTCTCGTGGGAATAGGCACCGCTGACGGGCGCAGCACGGCGATCATCCCTTTTCGCTCTATCGAGGGCAGCCCGAGCAAGTACACCGAAGACGAGAAAAGTCTCATTGTCTCGATTCTCAAGGGTTATTTCACTTCCCCTCGATTCCTGAAAGTAGGGCACAACTTCCGGTATTATGACAGAGCCGTTATAGAGTCGCGACTCGGTGTGACTCCCTCGCCAGTCATCGACACGATCGCCCTCCACAAGCTCGCCGATCCCGAGATGCCCCACTCCCTCGGCTTCGTCGGCTCCATCCACACCGACGTGAGCTCGTGGAAAGCAGGCCACCTCGCGACCGACGCGAAGACCGATCACGACTGGATCCACTACAACTCGATCGACCTCGCAGTCACCGCGCTCGCCTACCCTGGCCTCGAGCGCGTGGTGGCCGATAGAGGGCAGTCCCATCTCATCCCGATCGTTCACCGGCTCCAAGATCTGTGCGTGGGTCTCCACCGCGCGGGAATGCCGGTAGACGAAGGAAAAAGGAGGGAATGGGACTCGAAGCTGCTCCGAGAGGCGAGGGAGCAGCTTTCCGAATGCCGACGTCTCTCCTGCCGATCCGATCTCAACCCTGGAAGCACCGCGCAGCTCCGAAATCTCCTCTTCGACGACCTCGGCATCGCCCCGCACCACTACTCGGAGAAGACCGGCGAGGCGAGCACGGACGATGACGCGCTTCGCGCCTTTCTAAGTGAAACGTGGGGACTGCCGAAGACTCAGCGTGACTTGGTCCAGGCTGTAAGAAGTTTTCGGAAAGTCATCAAGCTGCGAGGGACGTACGTCACGAAGCTGCGACCGATCTCCGATCGATCCGTCGCCGAACCGATCCTCGCCTGGGATGAAGAGGAGACCGAGGAAGAGAGGCTGAAACGGCTCTCGAAGTATGCTGTCAGCCCAGGACTGGTTCTCCCGGACGGGCGAGTTCACCCCGACTACAACGCTCACGGAACGCTCGGCTGGCGGCTCTCCTCCTCGAACCCCAACGCCCAGAACTTCCCCCAGCGACTCCGGGAGATCATCGTCGCGGGACCTGGGAACGTCCTCGTCGGCTGTGACGAGGCCCAGCTCGAACTCCGAATGGTCGCAGGGCTCTCGGGCGCCGCGGTCTACTGCGAGGCCTTCTCGAAAGGCGAGGATCCTCACCGCGCGCTCTGCCTCGACTTCTTCGGTGAGAAGTTCACGAGCGCCGGAAAGGATCAGCAGAAGACCCTCCGAGTGTTCGCGAAGCAGTTCACTTATAGCTCAATCTATCATGCCGGCCACGAGACCGTTCACGACACCCTCGCGTCATCCGAGAACGAGGAAGGCCGGCTCCTCTACCCCGATCTCACTCTCCGCGAGACCTCCGCCTTCCACAACAAGTGGATCCGGCGCAACTCCGAGATCGAGCGCTGGTGGGAACAGGTTCTCGAGGAGTGGCGGAAGAACAAGTGCTTGGTAGAGCCGATTTTGGGGCTGAAAGTCGATTTCCTCGACGGGGAAGACCCCTCGAAGATGATCAACTTCAAGCCCCAATCGGGCGGCGCCGCGATCGTTCACCTCGCGACTTTCGATGCGCTCCAGGAGATCCCGTTCGCTCGATGGGGCCCAGGGACCGGGATCGTCACCCAGACCCATGACAGCCTAGTCGTCGAGTGCCCTGAAAGTGAAGGCGAATGGGTCAAAAAAGTGCTCGAAGACGCGATGAAGATGGATGGAAGACGATGGGGGCTTGACGTGCCCTTCATCGGCGAAGCCGCGATCGGTAGGAGCTGGAAGGAAATCTGAAATGAACGATGACAGCTTCGAGAGGCTTCAAGAACAGCCAGAGCGAGATCCGCTCCAGTTCTACAACGTGCTCATGATCATTCTCGGCTGGAGCGCGATCGCGGCTCTGTCAGCCTACATCATCTTGAGTTAGGGCCACGATTCCCTAAAAGTCATGAAGGATGTACCGCAGGTGACTTATGAGAGCCTCCCCTCGATGCCCCTCGAGCTCACGGAACGAAGGATCGGCCTTGAGGCGAAGGATGATCCGCCGCCCGGTCTGCCTCGAGAATCGCTCGGCCGTGCTGACGTTCATCCAGGCTCGTACCGGCGGAGCAATGAATCCAGCAGTGAAGTAGCCCCTCGCTTTCTTCAGGCTCGTCACATGCCACAAGACCATAGCCCCTCCAAGTTCTTCATCGCCCACTCGAAGGCCTGTGGTGACCTCGAGATCGACGAGCTCCGCCGCATCACGACCGTCATGCTGGGAGTCCTCGCACGTGGCCAACCCTTCGAGATCGTCATGGGCCGCGACTACTTCCACGCGCGGTTCAAGGCGGCCGGCTCCTGGGATGCCTGGAGCCACGAGGTCGCCACCGCGGTGAGCTACATCACCCGCGAGCCCATCTTCAAGGCGATCCTCGTTCCCGAGGGTTCCATCGGTGCCGGTACAGCCAAGATCGTGAAGGAAGCCCTCGCCGTGCGAAAGCCAGTCTTCACGTTCAATCGAGGTGGGCAGTGGACGCGCATCGTTGGAGTCGAGGTGAAGAACTCGGACGACTGGCAGGGCGGCTGGGGCCTTCTCCAAGACGAGAGGTCGGCCTGATGTTTTTTCGCTGGTACTTACCTGTCTACCTCCTCGCACCGATGGCAGATGCTGAGGCGGGCGAGGGGAGTGGTTTTGAAGGCAACTTCGAACCCCAAGAGGAATCCTTATGAGACCGACAGTTGACAAAGTCGAGAGCTCGATCAAGGGCGGAGTGAAGGCGAAGCTCGGCCGAAAGACGCTCGTCCTCGGAGCGAACGGCCTGGGCAAATCAGCGATCGTGAACGCGGTCGAGCTCGCCGGTACCGGGAAGGCCTCCGACGTCGCGGGCCGCTCGGTGCTCGCGAAGGATGCCGATCTGTTCATGCTCGCCCCACCGGGCACCGATCACGTCTCGGCACGCGCTCACCTCTCCGAAGGGGCTGGCATGGCAGCCTGGGAGCTCAAGAAGGGCCACCGCGCGAAGAGGACTGGGCCCGAGATCGCCTTCCCTCTTCGAGGTGTCGAGGAGGCCCTCCTCGGCTCCGCAGAAACGGCCAGGAAATGGGTGTTGCAGCATGGGACACCCTTCTCTTGGTCCGACGTCATCATGCTCGTGCCGGCGAGTCTCCAGCCGCGTCTCGCGAGCCTGGGGCGTGACCCCGATCCAGCCTCCTCGCTCACCAGCGCCCTCGAGAAGGCCCGCGCGGAGGTCCGGACCTGCAACGCATCCGCGAAGACTCTCAGATCCCTATCACCTCCCTCTCAACCTCCTCCCAACCCGCAGGAGATCTCCGCGCTCGAGGCCATCGTCTCCGCCTGGCAGGCAAGGAAGGGGGCTGACAGCACTTCAGAATCGGCCGTCGCCATACTCAAGGAAGCCCTCGAGACGCGCCGCGGGCAGATTTCGTCCCTAGAGGGTAGGTCGAGCAAGCTCGAAGGCCAGCTCGCGCAACTGCCGAAGCCTCAGGGCAACCTCGACGTTCTCCGCTCGGCGATCGTGGTCGTCGAGACCATCGCGGCTGGACACTTCGCCCGGTGTCCGATCTGCGAAGGGAAGGTGGACCTCGAAGCGATGAAGACGAAGTGTGCCACGGGGAAAGCCAAGATCGCGCAGCTCTCGGAACTTGCCGACAAGCGGCTCGAACTCGTACGGACCCAGGACGCGATTCTCTCGGAACTCAGGATGGCACGCCGTGGGGCTGACACGCTCGCAACCGAGTTCGCCAGAGCTGAGAAGGCAGTGAAGAAAGATGATAGTCCGGTACCAGCGATGTCCTTGGACGCTGCCCAGGCACAGCTCAGGTCACTCGCGATCTTGAAGGCGGGCTGGGACGCGAGCCAGCGGGCCGAAGAGCGCGCGCTCGCCGCCGAGTCCGATGCCCACGAGTGGAGCCAACTCGCTGATGCCCTCTCGAAGGCCCTCGGAGTCCTGGTCGAGAAGGCCTGCGCGGGCTTCGTCAAGAAGGTCCAGCGCTACCTGCCCCGCGAAGACCTCTTCGGGGTGGAGCTCCTCGACGGCGAGCGGGAGATCCTCCGAGTGGGGCTCATGCGGCTCGCTGGCGATCACATGGTCCTCCACGCCGCGCTCTCAGGCGCCGAGTGGGCCCGCGTGACGGCCGCGCTGGCGCTCGCTGTCGCGCCTACGAGCGGCGCGTGCGTCGTCTGCCCTGAGGAGCGCGCCTTCGATCCGGATACGCTCTCAAGCGTCCTCGCGGCCTTCGGCGCAGCCCTCGACGACGTCATGGGACGAGGCGACGGACCCCAGGTCATCGTGACGTCGCCGAACCCCCCTCGAGAGGTCCCGCCAGGCTGGACCGTGATCGATCTCGGAGGGATCAACGCGGTCGAGGCAGGCAGCCCGGTGGTGACGAAGGTGCCCACAGAATCAAAGTCGAAGGCCTCGGCTCCCCCCCCTGCAAAGGGGAAGCCGAAAGTGGCGAATGAACCGGCAGTGTCAGCGAACGAGCCGCAAAAGCAGCTCTCGGCTGCCGATCTGTCGAGTCTCTTCGAATAGGTATCTCCCTGGCACGTGGCGCGGATCGAAGTGGTACTGCGCGGGCTGCGCGCCGCACCTCGTGCCTCCCTCCGGTGAGCCGTCGGCTTAGCCAACCATGTATTTCGAGACACTGTTCAAAAAGGTGGTGATGGCATCGAGCCGCTCCATGGAAAAGTTCGGATCTCCTCGGATCTCGGTGAGGGTTCGGCTTGCCTTGAGACCGTTACACCGAAGGCACGATGGAATGCAGTTTTCGGCGGTCGTGCCTCCGCCGCGAGAAATCGGGGTTACATGCTCGATCGTGTTTCCCTCGGCTCGACCGCAGTAGGCGCAGAGCCCTTCAAAAGCAACCTGCGTTCCAAGCCATTCCCGATAGGTAAGCGTAGCTGGACGGCCCAGTTTCTTTGCAGCCTCGAAAGCCAGCTTATAGCTCAGCCGACGTTTGTTCTGTGCTCGGCGGTCAACTTCCACTTCTCGGCCTGCAAGTTCCCAACGCTTCTTGCAAGAGGGGCATAGTCGAAGAAGCTCTGGATCCGGTGGGCCTGACTGCCCGAGTAGCTTCACTGCCTCCGCGGCCGCTTGGTCACCTCGTCGATCGTAGAGTTGCGTTGTCTTGATATCTGCATGGCCCATGAGCTTCTGGACGATTGCGAGATCGGCCCCGCGATCGAGAAGGTGGGTCGCGAAACTTCGGCGCAGATCGTGAGCCGTGAATGGGGCCACCTCGCTGCGGAGTCGGATCTCTTCAATCATTTCCCATACACGTTCAGGAGAAATCTTTGGAGGCCACTCGTCAGGAAGGTACTTGCGCCAATCCGGGGCAACGTGTGCGAGCCGAGTGATCGAACCCTTACCGTGAACAGTGATCTCTCCCTTCACAGGGTCGATTTTCCGTACGCCCTTTGCTGCTTCGGCCCGGCGCAACCCACCTGCGTACATCACAGCGAGATATGCGGCCCGATGTTTTGCTTCAGCCAAGGGCCAGGTAAAGCATGCCTGAAAGAGTCGTTCGATCTCATCTGGAGACAGAGCTCTGCCAGCTCGAGTGGTATCTCGCGCGACGTTCGGCACATCGACTGCGTAGCGGAAATCATCCGTGCCGATCTGTTTTGCGCGCCATGCTGCGAAAAGAACTCCTCGAAGAACAGAGAGGCCTGTGTTCACTGTGTTCGGAGCGGCACGTGGTATGAGCCATGCACGGAGCTCTTGCACATCACTTCTTCGCAGATTCCACCATGGCTGTACTCGTGCCTCTTCCCAGGAGGCGGCCTTGTCACGTTTGAGGAAAAACCCTGCTATCCTGCGAAGCATGGATCGTGCGGATGATGCAGACTGTTGCGAAAGTGTCTTTATGTATGTTACAGCGGGATTTTGAGTCTCTATTCCGTCAACTTGTGCGAGGGCAAAAGGCTGTGTAATCTGCGATTCCTGATGTGGGTCATCCATGACAGTGGATCTCTCAAGACTCGAGGTTTCTACTCAGGGGCCAGATAGACATAGGTCCGCGACCCAGGGCAAATTGGCCTCTGGGTTGCCAACCCAGGGGTGGGATAGCCCCCTGGGTCCCGCCTACCGGGGCGCCAAGGACCCCCTAGGCTGGCCGGCTGGATGTCGGATAGGGTAGGTCCTGGTAGCCCCATTTGTGTACCATACCCCAACGACGCGAAGGTGGCTACCTATTTAATACGGATTCAATCGTTTGCAACTATATGATATTGTTGGGTTTTTTGGCCTACCGTGTAGGGCCCTACGCGGTTTGGGTAGGCCCGGTGGCAGGGTAGCCCCTGACCCGCCTTGATATTGCTGGCCTTTTTGCCCTTTAGGCTTGGCCTGGCACTGGCAATAGCTGGGTACGTGGCCAGTACGGCACGGTAGGCGAAGGGCAGCCGTAGGGTAGGGAAGGGCAGTGGAAGGGCAAGGCAACGGTAGGGAAGGGCAGGGCCCCCGGGGGCAGACCCCAGGGAACGGTAGGGACCAGGGCAGACCTGGGGAAAGGCAAGGTAGGCCGTGGTTCTCCTCACAGCAGGGCGCTGTATCTCCCTCTCAGAGCTCCTTTGGATCGGTCTCGCTCGTCAGACCGAGCGGACCGCCCGGATCAGCCGAGCCCTCGACTACCTCGAGTTTCGATCCCTCAGGATGGAAGGGTAGGCCCATGGCCAAATGGCACGTGCGGTTCGTCCATAGAATCTCGCCCCGTGAAACTGGCGTAACGACGGTCGAGCTTGCAGACGGAGCATTCTCGAACCGCAACACCCTGGGTGCGGCACTGCGCGAAGGTGGGTGCCTTGCGAAGGGTGAGCGGCTCATGGGGTTTCGGACCGAGGCGGGCAAGGTCGTCGCATTTCCGGCCGGTGGATCGGTGTGGCACTCGATCATCTTGACGCATGAGGGCTAGGACAATGAGCGAAATTGAGTTTGAGATCCTGGATCACGGGTTGCGACGGAGAGCAGTATTTCCCGAGGGGTGTGGCGTATCGTTCACCACCTATACAGGCGTGAGCACGGGAATTGGTGAAAGCGCTCGTGAGGCTGGCGAGTGCGCCTTTGGTGAGATGTACATCGAAGGTAGCGAGCCTAGCAACATGGCCGAGCTTGCCGCGGCGATCGGGAAGCTTTCAGGTGAGGAAGACACCTTTGATCAGGACGACCGTGATCAGGCTGAGAAGGATGGAGAAGAGCTGAATTCTGAATGGCATCATTACGTCTCTATCAGGTGGCGGATCATAGCCTAGCAGCACCGCGCCTCCTGGAATGACGTGCGAGGGTTCGATACCCTCCGGGCGCATGTAGGAACGGATAGGGCAGACCTACCCGAGTGAAAAGGGTTGCTGAGACCTGAAAGGCTAGGAAAATGCCAGTAGAATACGAAATCAAGGTTGAAGCGGAACAAGAGGATTACCACGGCAACGTGTCCGCGATCGATGATGCGACGGATCGCGAAAACGAGCAGTGGGTCACGGATGAGCTAAACCGTGGCAATGAAGCCGCGTGGTGCTCGGTCGTGGTAATCGCCCGGTTTGAGGGTTTCCAGGGTATTGATTCCCTGGGGGGCTGCTCCTACAAGAGCATGAAAGACCTCGAAAAGAATCTCCTCCCCGAAATGAAGGAAAATGCCCTTGAAAGTCTCAAGGCACATATGAAGCGCGCAATCGAATTTGCGGTCAAGGATGCGCGCGAGTATGTCAAGATCGCTCGCAAGGCTCTGAAGGCCCTTGAAGGGAACAAGTCATGAGCACCTACGGCTTTCAGTGTGACAAGTGTCACCACACCGCGATCGACGATACGTCCGTCAACGGTTGGACGTGCCCCAAGTGCAAGGTGGGGAAGATGAATCACGAGATCAACGTGAAAGGTGGCCAGCTTGACGCCTTCGCATGGCCAGGCGGTTACACCGTGATCTACCTCGATGAAAAGGCTGGATCGGTCTACTGCGCGAAGTGTGCTGCTGAATTGCGCGACGCTGGCGAGCTAGCAGGGCCCCTGACGCACGGGACGCACGACGAGGGCCCCGCCGAAACGTGCGAGGCATGTGGCAAAGAAATGGAATCGTCCTACGGGGACAATGGCGAAGGGGCCATCGATCCGTAAGTGAAGGCACGACCAGGTGAGGGCAGACCTCACTTGGATCACAGGGGCGCCGAGCCCCAGGGAAGGAAGGGAATCATGAGCTACAAAATCGTCCGCATGTACCAGGATCGCGACATTCGTAGCAAGACTATCAGGACCGGACTCACTCTCAAGGAAGCACAAGAACACTGTCAGGACCCAGAAACCTCGAGTCGCACGTGTACTAGCTCGGCAGGGAAAGCTAGGACGAAGCGGTGTGGTCCTTGGTTTGATGGTTACGAGGAGGTCTAAGCCATGAGCGATCGAAATACCTACTACAGTGGCTCCCTCAAGATCGAGCTTGAACAGACTGGCGTTTCCCGCGATGGACGTGACGTGTTCAAGGGCACGATCATCCTGGCAGACGGCCGTCGCCATGACTTCGGAGATCTCGGATCAGGCTGCGGAGGGTGCCGCACTGAGATCAGCATGGCAGAATCCGCGATCTCCTTCGCCGGCTACTACTCGAGCGACAACCGAGGGGATGACACGCCCGAGTGGGCGCCTCCTGGAGACCTTGCGAGCGCGATCGGCGATGCCGCGGACTACACGCCCGAAGAGATCTCGGATGGCATGCGGACGGGCGAGACGGATAAAGACGAGTCCGTCTACTGGGGAGACCTCTATACGATCTTCGATTCGCTCGAGTCACAGACGAAGTGGTACGCACGCATGGATGAGAAGGCTTCCAAGTGAAAAAGCCCATCCAATACGACAAGCTCATCTCAGACCTCCGAAACGCCGAACGAGCGTTGGGTGAATCCTGGCAAAACGCGGTTGAGGCCAATCTGCCCGAGAGAGCCCGCCGATTCAGATGCGCACTAGATGCCACAAGTGGAGCGATCACCTCACTCCTCAACCTCGGAGCGAAGTCATGAGAAAGCTCACCGCGAAGGATGGCCAGGACTTGGTCAGCATGATCCAGCGAACCGCCCTCGCCGCGGGGCAGGCCTACGATCGACAGGGCGCCACATTCGAGGCCGAACGCCAGGCGGAAGTGGCCCTCCTCGAAAAGGCGATCGAGCTCGCGCGGCCGGGCCTGGCGAGCGTATCGAACGCGATTGAATCAGCGGGGGCTCATGGGGTGAAGCTTACGGACGGCTGGTATCTCCTCACGGATGGCACGATCGGGGAGCCCATGGCGGGGTGGTTTGAGCCACATCCCTACGTCTCGGTCCTCGATCGCTTGAGCCTCGAGGAGATCCTACGGCCTCTAGCTGCACTGTTCGAGAAACAGGCAAAGGGCCGCGAACCCTCCACGCTTGCAGCGGAAAAGCGCGTGGCAAAGCTGCTCGCCCTGGTCGAGCTGATGTAGGCAAGTCCAGGTTGACTAGTGCTCAAAGTTTATGAGATAATAACGGAAGTCTAGAAAAGGATGAACATCATGGAAACCATCAGGACTGAGACTCCCGCCACGATTACCCGCGAAGTGCGAGTTGACGAGCCCAGGCAAGTCATCATCGAAAAGAAGGAAGAGAGCAACACGGGCCTGTGGGTCGTGGTCGGAATCATCGCGCTCCTCATCTTCAGCCAGGGTGGTGGTGGGGCCGGTTGCAGCCAGGGGCGTGGTGGGCGCGGCGGTTGGCAGGGCGGGAACCCCGGACACGGCGGGCACGGGCCGGTCGTCAAGGTGAGGGGCTAGACCGTGGCGGTCATGCTCGAAAAGGTCTACCGGGCCTTCATCGCCGCGAAGGTCTCAGAGGAACAAGCGGCTGGCGCGGCGGCAGAGCTCGCGGAGTACGAAGGGCGCTTCGCGAGCATGGAGAACCGGCTCACTCTCCTTACCTGGATGGTCGGTTTCAACCTCGCCATCAGCGTGGCTATCCTGTTCAAGCTGTTCAAGTAGGGAAGACTATGAAAACAGCAATAAAAATCGGACTCGCCCTCTTCTTCGTTGTCTCATGTCAGCCAGCAATTCAGACTTTCCATACCAAGTCGGGAAGAACCGGACTTTCGTTCTCAATCCATACTTGGGGGTCCGGTGAGAAATCAGAGGTAGTAGCAGCAAAGTAACGATGGCTCTGCTGTATAGATAGACCCGCCTTAGCACCACAAAGCATCACAATCCGAGAAATCTATGAAGACCACTGCATCTATTATCTCTAGCCTTGTCCTCATTCTCTCGCTCACCGCTTGCGGCGGCTCTTCCGAGAACGAAACTCCTCCTCCTCCCGAGGACACCACCCAGTACTACTGTGCACCGATCCAGCTTTCGGAGTGGAGCACCTGCCAGTCGAATGGCACCCGAACCCGCACCGTCCTCGCCGGGGACTGCACCGTCACACGGCCCCTCGTTGAGTCCTGCGCTTTCTGCCAGTCCATCGGGCGAGTCTCCTGCGTACCCCCATCGGGACAGTCCATGTGCTGCCCGGAAGCTGCTCCTTTCTACTGTCCGTCGCTTACTCTCTGTTATACCAATGCGACAGATGCAGTCCACGCCTGCACCGATGCAATGGTCTGCGATTTCTAAGGGAGAGAGACCGAATGAAGACGAAGAAGAATGGAAAGGTGAAGAAGACGGCCCTCTCGACTCCGAAGACGGCCGGCTCTCAATCGCTCGGCGAATCATTCGCGGCGAACCTGCGCCGGTACCGCGAGCGGATGGACGTCTCGCAAGCGGGGCTCGGCGCACGAGCCCGGGTGACGACAGGGCATGTCTCGATGCTCGAACGTGGGATAAGGCAGCCGAGCTTCGCGGTCATTGAGCGCCTAGCAGGTGCACTGAACGTCCGCGATCCGCGGAAGATGCTCGCGGCAAGGTAAGGGAAGGCCATGAGCCAGCGAACGCAGCGCATCCAAGATCTCATGAGCGGGGCGTGGGCGGCAGTGGAAAAAGGCAATTGGGCCGAACCCGTCCTGGGAGTCCAAAAGGCCTTCATCTTCAGCTTCGAAGCCGTCGCCGAGCTCACCCGCGAAGTCGATCTGCTCTCGGAGAAACTCGACGATCTGGCTGGGAAGATAGACCGAGGGTACCAGCTCGCGAATGCCGTTCGGGGCTATCTCGGGATCGTCGGGGCGACCCGCGAGCTCTCCGGATGGGAAGCTGAGCTGAAGAAGGTTCTTGCTACTTTCGAGGGGCCAACGGAGGCGAAGCCATGAGGGGGACGGCATGACACATGAGGCTGCAGTGGCGAAGCTTCTCGAGGACAAGTTCGAGTGGCAGACAGGGGACGCGATCGCAGAGCCATCCGATCGGCACCTCACACGCAATCCCGGGTGCTGCCACGGCTGGATCGAGATCCAGGGAGAGCCAGGACTCGTTGGCCCCGTCGTGATGCGCGTGGATTACGGCTTCCCGCTGCGCTTCCCCTCGCTTGTCGATCTCGTCGCCCATCTGGAGACGCCATGATGAAGATCAAGACGGTCAATCAGGAGCCCTGTGGGCAGCACACCGTCTGGGAACCGCTGTGCAAGACGTGCCGCAGGCTCGCCGGCGCTGAGGCCGAGCGGGACCGGCTACGGGACGCGCTGCGCGCCGTGCTGGAATCGGGCGACCGGTTGGCGGCGCACCCCGACAACCCACTCGCGCAGTTGTGGTGGGCGCAAGGAGCCAGGACAGCCCGCGCCGCCCTCGCCAAGGCGGAGGGCCGCGAGCCATGACCGACCCGACCATCCTGGCCGAGGCCGATGCGTATGTGGCCCGCGCGCTGGAGCGCATCGAGGCAGCCCAGTGCGAGCTCGACCGTGCCTGTCAGGAACTCTCGCCGATCGTGGGGGGGTTCGGGCGGTGGAAGCGCATCTCCGCGCTCCACGACCGAGTGCGTTCGGAGTGGTACCAGCTCCACGCCTGGGCCGAGAAGCACCGTGGCCGTCTCGACCTGGACGGCATCGGCCGCGCCGTCATCGCCCCCGACCCGGCGAAGGAGGGGACGTGAGCTACCCCTTGGCTACCCTCAGGGAGTTCGAAGCCGCCATCGATGCCCTCGATGACGCAAGCGCCCAAGCTGCGCTGGCACGGGAACTCGGCTCGACCAAGGAAAGCGTGAAGGCAGAGGCTGAATTCGACCGGGCGAGGGAACACCTCATCAGCCTCTGTCAGGCCATCCTGAGTCGAAAGCAATGACGGTGCTCAAGGTCATCGGGGACCTCGCCATCGTGCTCGCCCTCATCGCCACAGCCATCTCCTTGCAATTGCTCATTAAAACAGTTCGAGCCCTCTCGAGTGACGTCCTCGCCGTGCGGGAAGACATCGCACGGCTCGAGGCAGAACTCGCGAGAAGGCCCCCAGGAGCCCCGCCAGAGCACGCGAGGGGCCCGGGGGCCCTCGCGTAGGTCCCGAGGGTCGATCGTCCCAGCACGCAGACAGGACGGTCGTCTCCCAGCAGGTCTTGAGGGGAGGCCGGTCGGTCGGCAGCCTCTTCTGCCTTTTTTTCTTCGTGAGCGCTTCTGAGGCCCGAGCGCCCAGCGGGAGCCTCTCGCCCACTCTCCGGCGCTCAGCTAGGACTATCCGTCCTGGTCGCAAGCATCTTATGCACATTTCGCAGCCCTTCTACTACTACAGGTTCTTTTACTAGAGGAGGTACTAAAGGATCAAATGATGGGAGGGGAGAAAGGGGAGTGTTCCTGCGTAGCAAAGGGGAGTGTTCCTGCGTGGACAGACCGTCAAAAGGGGAGTGTTCCTGCGTAGCCAGAATGTGAAGATCCACCGGGTTATCCACCGAGCTTGGGCGCGATCGTGGAAGCGCTGGGCCACAGCCTCAAACCTCCGCGGTACTGCTCGACTCGGGCTGCTGGGTAGTGGGGCTGGATGGCCTTCAGAGCCTCAAGGAAGAAGCGGCGGAAGTCCTTCGTGCTCGCGTAGTCGGCTCCGAACTGCTCTCGAAGATCTTCCCAAGAGACCTCGGTCGGCCGCTCGAGGCGGCTGAGCCGGTAGGGAAGCCAGGTGTACAAGTCGATCGCGAACGGGCCGTGCGTCGCCGCCAGGTGCTGCACGACGGAGAGGTCGATCGGCACCGGGTGCTCGCCGAGCTCCTCGAGAAATCGCGGATCGACCGTGATCCGGCATCCAGCGGGTTCGCCGAACTCCGACTCAGTCCAGGTATCGCGACCGCGGAAGATGAGAGAGCGCTCTTCCTCCGTGATTCTGCGCTCCGAGCGCCATGTCCAGCCGACCGAAGCGTAGAACAAGCTGTCGAGCTGGCGCCGAAAGGCCACGATCGTGCCCTTCGTGCCCCCCGTCACTGCGAGGCCACAGCGCTTCATCGCCATCGTGAGCCCCGGACCCATCTCCACGACGCGGGACTTCGTCCGCACGACCTGCTGGCAGACGTAGAGCAGGATGAGGCGGGGGTACGTCCCGTAGGGCAGCCCATGTTCGGGGTGACCGACGATCTCGAGGGTGAGGTTCCCGTTCGCCCTGCGATGGAGAAGCTTGGCCGAACCACGGTGAGGCAACGTCGTGAGAACGAGCATAGATGGCATGTACCCTACGTTTGGGGGTGTGGTGGGGCAGGCAAGAGAGGCCGCTTTCGCGATCACCCTCTTGAGTTTCGCTCTCTGTTGCTTGCGCTTTGCGGGTTCTGCCACTAGCTTCTTCTTCATTGGATCCCTCCCTGGGTTCCGGTTTTAGAGGGTGACTCGCCTTGACCACGAGTCACCCTCGTTTCATTTCAGGATCGGCGGCTTCGAGGGTTGTCTTCTCAGCCCGCCTTCTCTAGACTGCATGCAACATGAAACCGAAGCAAAGGCAAAACATCACGCTCGTGCAGGCAGCAGCCCAGAAAAGATGCTCCCTCGACACGATCTACCGGCGCATCAGGCGAGGCCAGCTCGCAGTCGAGAAAGTCGATGGAAAATCAGTCGTCGATAGAAGAGCTCTTGACGCGCTCGAGATACCCGAGGGGCCTTGGGCTAATCGTCCACGGAAGAATGGAAAGATAGGAAAGGGGAGTAAATGAATAAAACCCGGCGAAGGTTCACTGATGAAGAGAAACTGAAGATTCTCGCCGAAACGGTGGAAGTAGAGAAGAATGGTGGAAAGGTCGCCGACGTCGCCAAGAAGTATCAGCTCTACACTTCTGCGATCTACGAGTGGAGAAAAATGGCAGCGAAGGGCAAGCTCAAGCCGACCGAGAAGGCGAATGGAGTGAAAGAGATCGAAGAGGGGAGACCACTCGGCGATGCAATGATCAAGCTGCTAGGGCCAGTCGCTCTGGTTGCCAAATCCCACGCGTTCCTTCGTGTGGCACCCTGCCCGATCTGCAACGACGGGCTCGGCTGGAGGGTCGAGCTCGAGGACTCGGTCATCCACCTGTGCGATCGAGGTGGCCTACGAATCACCTATCTGTGAGGGAAGGGATAGCCGGATGACAGAGCAAGACTTGTCATCGAGACCTCGCTACTTCGATCGCGAGGGCAAGCCCATGACCCTCGAAGAGTGGTCCATCCGCTTCGAGGACATGGACTACCAGCGCATTGCCTTCACCGATCTGCCAGGTAACCGCCACGTCTCGACGGTCTGGCTAGGCCTCGATCACAGCTTCGGCGAGAGACTACCTCTCATCTTCGAGTCGATGGCCTTTCGAGGGAGAGCAGTGAATATCGAAGATCTGAAGTCCAACGAACCCTTTCGAGAAGAACTCGACTGCGAGCGCTACTCGACCGAGGCCCAGGCGCGCGTTGGTCATGAGGCCATGGTGAAACGCTTGAGAGAAGGGTGATAGTCGGATGACAGGCGAAGACCTGCCCCTCGAATGACCACCCGTGCCTACAGCTATGGCGCGAAGGCTCCCACCGAGAACGCGGAACTCGTGCGCCAGCAGCTCATCCTCGCTCACCGCTATGCGAACCGGCTCGTCGAGATCGAGCGCGAGCGTCGAGAAGCCAGTCTCAAGGCCAATGAAGACGAGCAAGCCCTCGAGGCGTGCGAGGCGACGGCGGCTGAGGCCATCCGCAGGGCACGTGGCGACTCGGGCCTTTACTGGGGCACTTATCTGTGCGTCGAGGATGCCGCGCAGCGGAGCCGCCGCACGAGCCGCGAGGCCCCCAGGTTTCGGCGCTGGGATGGATCGGGATTCCTCGCGGTCCAGCTCCAGGGTGGGCTCGCAGTCCCGGATCTCCTCGCGGGTACCGACAGGCGCGCCCAGCTCGTTGGCGAGGGCAAGCGTCGCCTACTCCGGCTCCGCGTGGGCTCCACCGGGCGAGATCCGGTCTGGGCTGCGTTCCCGATGGTCTACCACCGCGATCTCCCTCCCGAGGGGACCGTCAAGTGGGCCAGGATCTGCTGTCATCGCCTGGGCACCCATACGAAGTGGTCCGCGCAGATCGTGCTCGATGGACTGCCCGAGGTGACGCTGCCGAGCCCCACTCGAGGCACCGTCGCCATCGATGTTGGCTGGCGGCGCTTCGACGAGGGCGTACGGGTAGCGACCTGGGTCGATGACGAAGGGGAGACGGGCGAGCTACTCATGCCTCACGAGCTCGTCGAGCGCTGGCATAAGGTGGAGGATCTCAGGTCGATCCGCGATACGAACTTCAACCAGGCAAAAGATGAGCTGAGAGAATGGCGTAGGCTCGAGACTCTGCCGGACTGGCTGCGCGAGACCACGAAGGCCCTGCACGCCTGGCGCGCGCCTGCGAGGCTCGCAGCCCTCGCCCTTCGGTGGAGGTCGCAGCGCTTCGAGGGAGACGAGACCGGATTCGAGCTGCTCGAGGCCTGGCGGGCTCACGATCGGCATCTCCTCGAGTGGGAGGCGAATCAGCGAGAGAACGTCCTGCGGTCGCGACGCGAGCGATACCGGCTCTTCGCGCGCAAGATGGCCACGTACCACCGGATCGTCGTCGAAAAGCTCGATCTCCGGGACTTCGCCGAGCTGCCTCCGAAGCCATCCGAGGAAGACCCGCGACTGAGGGCGTCGCGAGGCCGGCGCTTCGCTGCGAGCCTCTCCGAGCTTTTGGCCTGTCTGGCAGATGCTGCGGGGCGTGCTGGGAGTGAATGGATCGAGGCACCATCAGCGTACACGACGCACACGTGCTCGATCTGCGGGTCGCTCGAGAAGTTCGACGCTGCGGTCGAGGTCGAACATAGCTGTGGGGAGTGTGGCCAACGCTGGGATCAGGATGAAAACGCTGCGAGAAACCTCCTGCGAGCGGCGAGGTGCGGCGAGATCAAGGGGGGCCGCTCGCGCCAGCAACGTGTCGAGAAGAAAGGGGAATCCAAGGCAGACGCACGGCGAGCGAAGGGACTTGCGACGAGACGAGCAAGGCGCTCGAAAGTGAAGGATGAAACGCCTGAAACGACTGAAGAAAAATGAGGGGCTGGAACTACGCCTGCGGGAAGGCTTTGTATCCCCGACAGCGTCTTCCCTTTGTGAACCGGGGGGGTCGAGATCCGGGAACTACGCCTGCGAAAGGGCTTTGTACTTTCGACAACAACCCAGTCGTGCTTCCTGAGCCCGCGTAGCAAGGAACTACGCCTGCGGAAGGGCTTTGTACTTTCGACCCTGTCAGCGAGTACCCCGCCGCGCGCTGAACGTAAGGAACTACGCCTGCGAAAGGGCTTTGTACTTTCGACGTCTGAGCCATGGGAGAGGCTTTGTATCCCCGACATCAGCGCCTCGTCGAAAACCGTCCCACGCTCATGAAACGCGGAAGTGGGGCGGATCGATCTCGGCTGGGCCCACGATTCTCGGCTGCGTCGCCGCGACCCCACCCGAGACGATACCTCCGGCTCCGAGGATGAGCGCGATGTACGTCGAGATCGTCTTCACGAGTCCATCGGGGAGGTTCGTTGCGAGACCGCCCGAGATGACGAGCAGGATGGCAAGGGTCTTCTTGACTGCATCGGACGCGAACAGGCTCAGCATGGAGAGTCTCCCGGAAGAGATGGTCCCTATTTCCCTAACGGGTCACCCGGAACCGCGCGCTGTGTGACAGGAGATGAGAGGAGAGTCCATGTCAGATGACAGCAGGTTGATAGAAGAGAACCCGTTCTCGGATGAGCATCTCTACCGCCTGATCTACAGCGTCAAGGTCCAGGATCCTAGACTGACGAAGGACGAGGTCCCTCCTGGCTACGGTGCCACCGATGCACTTCTCGGGGTCTCTGTGCTGTACCCGGAAGATGGTTCACTTAGTGTTCTCTTCTTCTCACTCGACGGGCGGACAGGGGGGGTACTCGAGGACAAGGAGTGGTTCAAGATCTGGGCTCTCCTCACGAAGCGGCTCGCGGATTCGAGCACCCTGAGCGAGGGCAAGAAAGAGTTCTGCCGATCCGTCTTCGAGACGATCAGAGCCACTCTAGAACCGATGAGAGGGGAAGGATGACAGATGGATGACAGGGAGATGACAGAAGAGATGGAGCCGAAGCGGTTACCCGAGCCCGAGGACTTCAGCCTACTTCTCGATCTGGGCTGACCGACTTGTGGGCCGAGGAGGTGGCCGAGAGGGATGCTGCCTTGACACACGAAACCCCCCGCGGGGACTGACGGGGGGTCTCGGTTCCGGCTTCCGGTCGGGTGATGCGCGTCGAGCGGGAAGGTAGGCCGGGGAGTGAGATAGATCAAGTCCCTGATCGAGCCCCCGGTGGGTAGACCCTGAGTGAGACTCAGGCGAGGCCGATACTCACCGCGAAGTTCCCTGCCCAGTTCTGGAACCGGGCCCACACGTCGGCCGCGTAGTCCCCCCCTGCTGTGCCCACGTCTGGCGAGAGGCCGGCCTCGATGTTCGCCCACACGTTTCCAGGGCCATGGTTGTACGCGGCGAGGGCGGCCTGGACCTGCTCGTCGCCTTCCAAACCTTGGTTCGCGAAGTAGTCCATGTTCGAGGAGAGGATCTCGGCACCCTTCCGCACGTTCGTGTAGGGGTCAGTCCAGTCGTGGCTCGAGAGCCAGGAGCTCCAGGTCCTCGAATCGATCTGCATGAGCCCGTGGCCATACCCGTTGTCGCCAGTGCCTGCCGGTCCACGGGGATGAAGAGCGTTTCCCCATCGAGACTCACGCTCTCCGATGGCAGCGAGGATGAAAGGGTCCATCCCTGTTTCTGAGGAAACACGCTTGATGATAGAAGCGTATGGTTGGGCGCTTGAAGGGAGAGAAAGCCTGAAAAGCTCGTCATTCGCGGAATCGAGGGCTGCCGAGGCCAAGTCCGAGATTTCTCGTCTCTTCATGAAAAAGAGGATTCCGAGGCCGAGGAGGCTTAGACCGATAAGTATCTTTTGCTTGTCGGTCATGACTCGCCGATGAGAGGAGAAGCGCCCGCGCTTGGCACAAATGGGCAAGCCTGCGTGATCCATGTCACTCCGTTGTCTGCTGACGTTGCGAGGAGCTGCCCACCACCAGCTGTGCCTGTCACGAAGACCGATCCAGCCCAGAAGACGAACGTCCATTCAAACGTGTTATTGAGTGAGGGCCGATTCGTCCACAAAAGACCATTTGGCGACGTCATCGCGCCGGCTAGTTGACCGATACCAACAGCTACGAAAACACTCCCATTCCAGGCTATGCCCGTAGGCCCCGTCAACCAAGCTTGAGACATGGGTACCACACTGGTAGTCCAACTTGCTCCATCCGATGAAATTGATGATTTTCCTGGATTTGGAAAGAAAGCCTCGAAAGCTGGCATTGTACAGAAAATGCCGGAATCGGCATTCCACACAACAGACGTGAAGTTTCGACCACTGGGAAGTCCTGCATGTTCCACCCAAGTGACCCCGTCTGATGAAGTAGCATTCTCGCCGAGATTACCTACAGCAACGAAGATCGAACCATTAGATGCTATGCCTCCATAGTTGCCACTCGAAAGGACACCTGTATGGACTGTCCACGTTGTACCATCGGGGGAAGTAGCGGTATCTGCCGCATTTCTGGCTATCGTGCAGAAGAGCGTCCCGTTCCAAGCTATTCGATTCCAGGATCCGCCTCCGCTGGGTGCCCCCAATACGTGAGCACTCCAGTTGATTCCATCAGAACTGGTAGCTGCCCCTCCTGCGGCTGTCTGTCCTATTGCGCAGTAGACCGTTCCGTTCCAAGCCACATCCGAGTAGGAATTGGCAGGGATCACCCTTGGTGTCCAAACAAGCCCATCATCCGATGATAGGGCTACAGTTCCCCCGGACCCCACGATTACACTCGGGAAAGTGTAACTGTAGGCGCCAATGAGGGTTGAGCTTTGAAGATCAGGATTCGTCACCGTTACGTCTACCGTGCCACTGACGTGCGCTGGCGTATTGACAAAAATATGAGTCGGCGCGACCGATACGACCGTAGCCGGAGTTCCGCCAAAGGTGACCGTAGCCCCTGGCTGGAAGTTCATTCCCGCGAGATCAACGACGGTTCCTCCTGCGCTCGTCCCCGTATTTGGTGTGACCGAGATCAGCGTAGGCGGAAAGATCAGCGGGAAGAGCAGATCCGCTGTTGAAGCCCCCCCTCGACTTCCGAACGACGCGCTTACCCGGGCTGCGAGCGCCCGAGATCGGACGTCGCCTCGGCCCTGGCCGAAGAACACCCTCCGGTCAGGCGACAGATTCGCCGATCTCCAGCCTCGCTTCGCCACGCCCCTACCTCACTTCTTGCCGAAGAGGAAGAACGCCCCCAGTCCGAGGAGGCCCACCCCGAGAAGCATCCCGCCTGATCCCCCAGGAACGCGGCCGACGATGGTTTCCCCTTCCAGGTTGACCGTCTGGGTTCCTCCGGCCACTACCTCAGGGCCAGTCCCGGACCCGCCAGACCCGGTGCTTGGCGGAACGATCGTCATGTCGAGGCCCGCCTGGCGCGCAGCCGAGCGCAGGGCCACTCCGAAGAGGTTCGAGCCCCCTACGGCCTTCGCGAGGTCGATCGTGCCAGCACCGGTCCCCCAGTCATCGGAGAAGGCCTGCGCGGCGTCCTGCGTGCGCGCGCCCCACTGCCCGTCGAGCGCACCGGGGTCGTAGCCCAGCTCGGAGAGGTAGTACTGGACCGTCCAGAGGTCGGGGACGTAGGCGCCGAAGGAGCGGCGGGTGATAGGGCGATGAGAGGGAATTGACCGACTCTTGACAGGGGAGAAGGGCCGAGAGCGGGTGGATCTCATGGCGGGCATCTTCACTGGCATGCTTTTCTCCTCGAGTCTCCTCGTCTAGAACCCACTCGCCGAGACCCTCGTCGGCTCGTAGCCGCCGGCGATCTGGGCCCACATGGCGGGGCTTCCAGCGGCAGGCGAGACCGCACCACCCTCCCACGGGCCGTGCGGGTCATTCGAAGCCCCGAGCTTGAAGCGGATGTCGTTGCCGAAGAGCGATCGGAGGACGCTTGGGTCGCCCGATCGGGGCATCGGGTCGATCTCCTTGATGCTGCAAATGCTCTTCGCTCCACGCGGGAACATGCGGAAGACGCGATAGTTGACCGCGATCACCTCCCGCCAGGACCAGCCACACTCGATGACTTGCCGCAGGGGCCAGAGCCACCCGTACTTGTCGAGCGCGTAGATCGCGGCTGCCGGGGGGATGTTCTCCTGCCCGGTGTAGCCATAGGGCATCTCGGTGATGAGGATGTTGTGGATCGGATCGAGGGGTCTACCTGCCGTCGCGCCGATGATGATCGAGGCGATGGCACCGGCCGCCGCGATGCCCCCCGCGATAAAGGGGCCAGCGACCGGGATGAACGCCGCTGCCGTCGCCGCGAGGGCAGTGACCGTCTGCACCGTCTTGATCGTCGAGGCAGCCGGATTCACCTGGACCGCATTCGGCCCGGCACGCTCCTGATAGACGTTCGTCGGCGCCGCGAGAGCTGACTCGATGGCTTCGCCTGTCAACGTCGAGGACGAATCAGCGGAGTCGCCCGCCGCACTCTTCTTCCTCGACATGAGCATGAAGAGGACCCCGCCCCCGATGGCCAGCCCCAGTATCTTCTTCGTCTCCAAAGGGGCTCCCCTAGTCAGAGATCAGAAGCAGAGCTGCCAGCGCGAGTCCGCCGTAGAGGAGCATGGTGGTCGTGTCCATGCCGCCGATTCCTCCGCCTCCCCCACCCCCGAGAGCCTCTTGTCGCCTCGCCTCGGCCTCCGCGAACGCCGCGTCCTGGGTGGCCTTGAGCTTCGCCTCGGCCTCCCGCTGCTTCGCGAGTTCCTCGAGTGTCATCTGCTGCGCGACGAGGAATCCCTGATTCGCCTTGGCAGCATCGCTCTTCGCCTTCTCAGTAGCTTGGCGGATGTTCTCGGCCTCGATCGCGACTTCGGCGGCAGCTCGCCGAGCTTCCTCGTCTTCTGCATTCAGTGCAGCGATCTTCGCGAGCTCCACCACGATCGCGGCGGCCTGGTCCGAGGCTTGCTGCTGGATATCGCGGTAGGCTTCGGCAGATCTCATCGCGGAGGTCTGCTGGGCGAGGTAGTTCTCCGCCAGTCTCGCGGATTCCTGTGCCGCGTCGGCATTCTGCTGCTGAAGCGCGATCTGGGCCTGGTAGGCGTTCTCCTGGGCCTGCACCGCGACCTGAGCCCGCTCTTCGACGTCCGCTTCTCTCGCGTACTGATTGTAGTAGCTGAGCGGGACCGTATTGTCTTCGGGTGGAAGCAGGGGGACGATGAGGCACTTCTTCGGCTTCCCGTACGCGGGATCGCCGAACTCTTGGTTGTCACACATGAACGTGCCGCGATTCATGGTGTGACCGACGTAGGGGCCGGAGTTGAGGTAGCTGCCTCCCGTCACGCCATACCAGATAGTGCTTGCCTCATCGAGCTGGAAGGGCTGGCCTTGATCGACCGTTCTGACACTGCCCCCGGGAACACCTGCGTGAGTGCCGAGAACACCACTCTGTACGACTGGCCCTAGATGGCAGGATGGAGTTACACCGTACGGCCTTTTGCCCCCAAACACAGAAGGTACACAGTTGTACCTTCCCGCGCCCAAGAGGCGAAAGTATGCTTCTGTCGCCAGATCCGGCCTGGCCTCGTAGACGATGGTTGGATTTGTAAGTGAGAACTTCTCGTTTTCCTTCGCAATGACAGGATAGCCAGCCGCAGGCCCCTGTGCCACCCGCGGGCTCATAATGTCGCCGAGATGCTTGTAGAGGGCCATGTCAGCCTTTCTTGCTCTTCTTCAGGAAGAGCAGCGCCCCCAGCGCGGCGAGTCCCACGTAGAGGAGGGGACTTGGCCCTGAAGACGTCGCGGTCGGTGGAGGTGCCAGGCTCTGCCCAGTCAAGACGGTCGAGGTCGCGGAGCCCTTCGACTGCTCTGCCTTGAGTGACGCTTCGTAGGCGGCTGCCTCGGCCTTCGCCGCCGCGAGATCGGCCGCAGCTTTGTCCCTTTCCGTCACGGCGAGCCGGTCGAGCGCGGCTTGCGCGTCGATCTGCTTCTGCAAGTCGGCCGCGTTGCGGCTCGCGTCGATGAGCGCCTGGTCGGCATCGAGCTTGGCTCTCGCTGCATCACGATCGGCTTGGAGCTTGTCTTCCTGGGCCTTGTCGGCGAGGGCCCTTTGCCTGTCCGCCTCGAGATCGCTCAGCCTCGTCTGCTCTTCAGCTTCTGCCTGGCGTTTTCTCGCATTCTCGGCGTCGATCTCCGCTTGCGTCGGACCAGGAGGGGGGGCGGGGGGCGGGGGTGGTGCGGGAGGCTGATAAGCCGCTGCCCCCGAGGTGTTCGACGCCCATACCGCTTTGTTACTCGACGTGTAGAGCACCAGGTTCCCGTCGTCTTGCATGACGAGCCGCTGTGCACCCTTGTGGTAGGTTCCCGAGCTCCACACGGCCTTGTTCGCGGCGTCGTACGCGACGAGATTTTGATCGCTCTGCAAGACGACGTAACTTGCCCGCCCGCTGCCTCCGATGACCTTCACGAGTGACAGGGCAGGATCGTTGCGCCTGTGAATGTAAAGGTTTCCCCCACTCAAGCATGCCGCGAAGTAGCGATTGTTCGACACCATGCAATCGCCGTCACGTAGAGTCCCCCCCGGTGGTAAAGTGTCAGGGCCATCCCAGGCGGCAAAACTGCCGAAGCCGATCATCCCGGGCCGGTTGCCTCGATACCAGTCGATCGCGTTCATCGCGTAGGCCATGAAGATTGGGCTCCGTCAGTCTCTCAGGCAGAAACAGGAACTCCCGACCTCGCGCTCGGCCCCCGAGACCGCCCGTCGAGCCGCAGCAGACCAGCGCGACGCCCCGCTGCGCCCTCCCGACTCGACGTGTGCCTTCGCTTCTTCATACGCCCCGTTCGCGATGAGAAGCTCCTTCAACGCCGAAGCGCAGGAGCCCTTCTCAGCAGCTCGCTTGGCGAGGGCCGCATGATGCGCGGAGTCCGAGAAGGCATGGTTTGCCTTGTCGCGGTGGACCTCAGATGCGTCTCGGAACTGTGATCGTCGCTTCTTTCGTCTGGCCATGGTTCTCCTCAGAGTTCCTCAGAGTTCCTCGCGCCAGGAGGCCGACAGGTTCGGGGCGACAGCGGCGCCAAAGGAAGTGCCTGCGAACGTCAAGGTGTCGCCAGGGTTGATGCGCATCTCGAGGGAGGAGAGGTCTTCGGAGAGCTGGAAGTTGCCCGCCGAAGGCCCACGCCGCCACTCGATGCCCCCTGTAACAGTCGTCCCTGCCACGTCCACAGCCGCGATCGACTGATTCACCGCGATGTCCGTGAACGAAGGGGTACCCCCAAGCGTGGCATTGAGGACGATCCGGTACTGGGCATCAGCCGCTCCTGAAATCGAGGAGCCGATCGAGTCGAAGTGGATCCGCCCTCGATTCGTCTTTGACTGGAAGCTGGTCTTGTTCTGGATCGTGAAGATGTTCGTCTCGGTCGTAATTCCCGTCTTTCTGTTGCCAGTCGAGAATCGAGCGCCGGAGACGTCAACAGGGCCTTCAGAGTAGAGACCCATAGAAGCGGTGATCAGGGTGATATTCGAGGTATTCCCTGAATTGATGACTTGCGCATGAAGCTGGAAACTCGGGTTGAAAACGCTTGGGATGATATTCAGGTTCGCATACTTGATCACGTGAACTTGAGTCACTACTCCCGTTGCATTGTCCTCGATGTAGTAGCGGATCGCGCCATAGCCGAGCCACTGGTACTTGATCTGGTAGACGTTGCCCTTGGTCTGATCAAGGAGTGCGCCCGAGGGGTTTCCCGCGTCGCCCGATCCATCGAAGGTGTCGGTGTTCCAGTCGGCCTGCGCGGTGAAGAAATCCGTCCCATTCTGCCGGCGGAAGAGCCCGAAAGTTGCACCCTGGTAGCCGAAGAAGTATCCGTCGTTGTCATCCCCCGCGCCGATGATCTGGGTCGCGTTCGCAACGCCTGGAGTGAAGATCGCGGTGAAGCGGATGATCTTCCCCTGTCCAGGCAGGTAGCGCGCCGCGATGATCGAGTTCAAGGTCGCCGAGCCGTTCGCAGCCGCTGATGTCTGCAAGACTGCCTGGCTGTTCGCCTGAGTGACCGTTCCACCATTCGCGGTCGTCGGTGTGACGTACGCTGTGTTGATGTTGTACGGAAAGTCGATGGTGACGATCGGTGTCTCTTCCTGCGCGACGAGCTGGCCGAAAGCACCGATGAATGCCGAATCAGGAGCGAATGGAGCAGCCAAGAGAGACTCCGCCCACGGTATCAAGGGATACCGCATGTCGTTCGAGGAGAAGGGCTCTCCTCCGACCGCAGGGAAGGGTGCGAACGGATCGGCCACGCTCTACCCCAGGGGCTTCATGAAGTAGCCCACGGCAGCTCCGAGGCCCGCGTAGAGCTGCTCCTTGCCCTTCCCCTTGCCGAGGAAGTAGCCCGCGACTGCCCCCACCGCGGTCGAGGCGAGGGGGAAGGCCGAGGCAGCAGCAGCGCCAGCTCCATTCACCATCTCAGGATGGAGAACGCCGGTGGGATCGACGGGGATGCCCTCGGGGCTGATGGACCAGCCGGGAGGGACGCTGGGAGCGAACGGAAGTCCGGTTGCTGGATCGACAGGCATCGGCATGGCTAGCCCCTCCTTTTCACAAGGTAGTTGATGGTGAGGCCGGCGAGAACGGAGACGCCGAAGAGCTTCGCCCACGGAAACTCGTGGTTCTGCCGAGCCATGGGAGAGAGCGCGGCGGTGGTCGCTCCTGCCTCAGTTGCCACTGCACTTCCGGTCTCATCCTGCCCGAAGCGTGAGAGCCCAGCGGGCCCCGAGGAGCAGCATCCTGTGTACATCGAGTCCTCCTAGCGAATCAGCCGAAGAGCCAAGCTCGAGAAGCCTTCGCAGCGCTTGCAGATGGGAACGGCGAGGGGAAGGCCAGGAACGAGGATCATCCGCGAGCCGACGTCTTTGCAGAAGACGCACGGCGGGGAGGAGAGGACCTGGGTGGACGCGTTCTCTCGGGAACGACGCGCGCCCTGCCCCCTCCTCCCAGCTCTACCTCTTGCCCGAGCAGCAAGATCGACGGGGGGCTCGGGTGACCTTGGCGGTAGGGCCCCCTCGACCTCGATCCACTCCACGTCCACCACCTCCGAGGGCCTTCGCGAGCTCGGCGAGGGCATCGACGAAGGTGGGCTGTCGTGGGGTGGGCTCATCGGACGCTTCCTTTTTCTCCTCACTCAACTCGGCCTCACTTCTTCCGGAAGAGGATGAGGGCAGCGAGACCGAGGCCCCCGATGAGGAGCACGTTCGAGTCGATGGAGCCGGCCGCGCCTACAGTGCCCGCACGCACCCCTGCAGGAAGACTCGAGGTCGGCCCGGTGTACACGGGTGGGTACTGGGCCCCCGGATAGGTCTGCTGGTACGTCTCGGGGGCGATGATCCGGCCGGCGAGGTCGATGAGCTTCCCACCGACGTTGAAGATGTCGTGGGCACTGATTCCACCCGAATCGTAACCAGCGTCGTAGCCCGAGCCTCCGGCATCGTATCCCCACCCGGAGTCGTAGCTGTCGTCCTGTCCGAACATCGGATTGTGCATGTAGCTGGCCATGGAGGCCTCCTAGACGACTGATTTCGGGGAGATCGGGGCTGGCTTCGCCCTCGGCCGGCGCTTCACGCGCGCCGTGGGGGATCGGCGAGCCGCGTTCATGGCCACGAGGCGGGCTCGCTCCTCGCGGTCCACGTACTCCCGCAGGGCACCTTGGAGCGCACGGATGAGATCAGCCTGGCGCGCGATCTCCTCGGCCATGGCCTCGACCTGGGGGTCGGGAGGGGAGTTCGAGGGGGCTGGAAGGGCGTTCGACGGAGAAGGAGTAGCCCCCGGTCCGGAGAAGCCCCGCTCAGCCCGCCACTGCTCGATGTCCACGAGTGCCACGAGATCACTCCTTCTTGAAGAGGACTGGGAGGACGTAGATCGCGACGATCCCGCCGATGATCCAAGGAAGCATGGCACCGATCTTGGACAGGCCAAGCGGATCGGTTGGGGGTGGAGGGGGCGTTGGCTCTGGCGAGGAAAGCGCGCCGATGAATCCACTAATCTTGCGCCGCCAGTCGATGATCTCTTGAGCTCGTTGGTTGATCGCGTCCATCGAGACTGAGCCAGCACTCCACCAGTTTCCGACACCCTCGCCGTAGAGCCAGCCCTCACCTGCCCCCTCGTCCTGTCCTGTGAAGTGAGTCCACTCGGTGACGAAAGAATACCAAGCTTCGCGGACGTCGTTCGGGATCGATTGCCAGTTCGCATCGACATCGATCATGAGTGCACGAATCTGCTGATCGACGATAGCCGCTCGATCTCGCATGTCGCCTGGAAGATCGAGAAGCGTAGCACCATAGCTGCCGAAGCCCGCGAAGGGGATCGGCACTCGACCCACGGTGGTTGTGATCCCGGTCGGCATCGAGAGAGGGCCCTATTTCACGAAGACGAAGTAGACGAGGGCGGCCCCTCCGATGAGAAGCCAGGGCGATGTCGAGGCGGCAGCGACACCTGGCGTCCCCTCCGGAGGAGCCTGGATGGAACTCGGAGGGGCTTCGGGAGACGCACCCGGAGCGAGGACACCCGCACCGGGGTCGAGCGGCTGGGCTCCGGTCGCGATCTGATTCGCCGCGATGCCGAGCTTCTCCGCGGTGCCGGCGATGCCGGGCCAATCGAGCTGATAGGAGGGACCCTCGGCTTGGCCGAACGGCTGGTACACCTTGCGATAGATCCCCATCTAGGTACCCTTCTTCCAGTAGTAGCCGACCGCGCCAGCGAGGAGCACCCAGAGCCAAGGGAA
>Ga0209520_10000102_pt1 | contig 41304 bp, 53 predicted proteins | sample Rifsed16ft1_FD_184009 | JGI IMG/M metagenome (GOLD analysis project Ga0209520, IMG submission 184009) | Soil microbial communities from Rifle, Colorado, USA - sediment 16ft 1 (version 2) | ecosystem: Environmental > Terrestrial > Deep subsurface > Rock core/Sediment | place: Rifle, Colorado...
CCAATGATATCATCACTGTCTATAATGTCAGCAGCTGATTCAGAGCAAGAGATTCTAGGATATGGAATAGGGGTGATTTTGATGAATGTTGGAATGTATTTTGTGGCACCAGTTATGTTGTTTTTTAGTATTAAAAAGGCAAAAACACGACTAAGTTTTTAATCATAATGTCCATTTATGGTAACATGGGCAAACTAAGCAGAAATCTCAGAATTTGTGGAGATTGTGGAATTGTTTACACTTCTGTGAGCTTGACAAAATACATTGATCAGTGTCCATTATGTAATTCTAAAAGATATGAGGCAATGCCAATTAAGGCAGATGTTGATTAAAAATCTAGAAAAAATATTGTAAAAAAAATTATTTGAAAAAACATTCAACATAGATTTTTTAATAGAAACAAATTGGTTGTAATTATTGTCCGATGATCCTGAAATTGTGAAAATCAAACAAAGAAAACTTGAAGAGATGCTAAGACAGCAAAATCAGCCTCATATTGAGCCAGGAATAATTGACCTAAATGATACAAATTTTGCTCAGATAATTTCTGCTGAGAGTCCCACGCTAGTTGATTTTTGGGCAGATTGGTGTGGTCCATGCAAGATGATGCATCCTGTGTTTGAGAGTCTTTCAAAGAAATATCTAAAGATAAAATTTGCACGAGTTAATGTAGATCAAAACCAAAACATTGCAATGAGATTTGCAGTACAGTCAATTCCAATGTTTATCATGTTCAAATCGGGACAAATAGTTGATAAAATGATGGGGGCAGTTGGTGCACCTGGAATTCATATGATCTGCAAAAAACATTCAGACTAGTAAGCATATGCTGCATCTTTGCTTCGTTGAATATCTATAATTTTATTTAGAATTTCTTGTTCTTCGGAACTAAGCTTGTGCATGAATTTGGCAAGAAGTTTTTTTGCCTCATGTGATGGAGGAAACGTATAGAATACTTCTTCTTCAAAAATATGTCTGCCAATTGTTACGCCTTGAACAGAGCATGCAACCTCTTGTCCTGCTTTGGCAGAAGTTACAGTTTTTTTATCAAGTTGAAGTTGATGAACTAGACCTATTCGTTTTCCATCCATGTTCATAAAAGGGACTTTTTGTTTCAGAGTTCCAACATCTATTCTAATTCCAAATACTGCAGGATCGGTATTTCTAAAAACATAACCTTTGAGGAACGTGAATTTAGAGATTGGCGTTAGTTCTGCAAAAACTGCATCTTCTTCATTAGCAGTGTCTTCGCTTACCCACGCATTGTAATTATCAATCAAACTGTAAATGATTCTGTCTTCAAAAATTTTGATGTGACTATCTTCTGATTCATCTTTTGCATCAGGAAGTATCTTGACATTAAATGCCAAGATCACACCAAGATGTCGATCATTTTCTTTGATGGCTTTAGCCTCCATGATGTCTCTACGATTAACTGGCCCGATGTCTGCTTTAGCTATTGGCACTTGAGAGCGTCTTAGCATCTCAACTATTGCCTCAAGTGATCCTATGGTATCGCATTTTAAAACAACGCCATCTGTTTCTGTGTCAATAAATACAGATTTCATTTCAGATTCAATTATTTTGGTGTATTTTGTTACATCAGATTCATTTGATGCAACATAAAGAGTACTGCCAGGTAAAACGCCTTCAAGATCAGGTGATGCAATTTTGAGTCCTGCTGCTGCATTAACATTTTGTACAGGTTTGAATTTGTCTCTAGGATCCCTCATTTCATCAAGTGGTTTTGGTAAAAGAATTGCTTTTGGTTTTGTTACAATAACTGAATCTCTTTTTGCAACAACTATGGTATCACCTTTTTTGATACCACCATCAATCAAAATGATGTTAGCTGTATGACCTAGTCCAACCTCCTCGTTTACTTCAAGAACTATTCCTCTTGATTCTTTTTCTTTCTGATCTAATCTTTTTTGCAAGTATTGCTGCGTCAATCCAACCAATACTGCAAGTAATTCTGGTATTCCAACTCCAGATCTTGCAGAGATTGGGACAATTGCAATTTCTGATTTAAAGTCTTTAACTCGATAAAACGCCTCAGATTGATAACCCAAAATAGATAGGGTTCCCACTACGTCGTATATTTTTTGATCAAGATCAGTTTGGATAAACACATCTTGTTCTTTGATTGCTTGTGTGATAAATTTAGTTTCTGATTTTCTCCATCCAGATATTTGATCACATTTGTTTAGTGCAACAACAAATGGAACTTTTCTGCTCTGCAGAATTTTTAGGCTCTCATTTGTTTGCGGTTGAAATCCTCTATTGACATCAACTACCAGTATTGCAATATCGGCAGCAGAACCGCCTCTTGCTCTAAGATTGGTAAAGACCTCGTGTCCTGGTGTATCAATTACTAAAATTCCAGGAACTTGGTTTTCTGATTCTTGTAATTTTTTGTATAGCGGACCACATGTTTCTTTGATTGTTTCTGTTGGAAGAAAACTCGCACCAATATGCTGAGTGATACCTCCGGCTTCCCTACCTTGAACGCCAGTACCTCTAATCCTATCTAAGAGAGATGTTTTACCAGAGTCTACGTGACCTAGAACTACCACTATGGGTTGACGAATTTGCAATCAGATCACTCAAATGCTACCCTCGATTCGTGATCAAAACTTTCCTGTGAATCAGATGCATGAATGATATTGTCACTAAATCCCAATCCAAAATCTCCACGAATTGAACCAGGTGCTGCCTCAAAGGATTTTGTTGCACCAATCATGATTCGCGTAGTTGCAATTGCATTGTTTCCCTCAATTATTGCTGCAACGACTGGACCGGATGTGATAAATGATGTGAGCTCACCAAAGAAGGGTTTGTCTTTATGAACCCCATAGAAATTTTCAGCTTGCTTTTGTGTAAATGTAAACATCTTTAATTTTAAAAGTTTGAATCCCTTTCTTTCAAATCTTGCAATGACTTCACCAGTAAGTTTTCTAGCTACGGCATCAGGTTTTACAATGAAAAGAGTATGTTCAGTCAATTTTATTTCTTGTGTTGAATTCCGCCTTTAACGTACTTTTTGGTCCACTTTAATTTCCTTGGATCACGTTTTAGTTCTAGTGCGTTTTTCTTGCATTTTGCTGAACAAAACCATAAAACAGTTCCATCATTTTTTGCAAGCATTGTACCTGAACCTTTTGCAACAGGTCTAGCACAAAAACTGCAGGGTTTTACTAAAAGACTCATCTATTTCACCTAATGAATTTTCTTTGCTTCTCTTTCTGTTTCTCGTAGCATTAGAATTTCTCCTATTCTAACGGAACCTTTTACATTTCTAGTAAGAATTCTACCTTTATCTTTACCAGAAAGAACTTTTACTCTAACTTGAATAACTTCGCCAGCTATACCAGTTCTACCAACAATTTGAATAATTTCAGATTGAGTTACGTCGTCAGTTGTAGTGCTCATTTACTAGTCTTTCCACCTTTAATTTTAGCAATTGCTGATACAACTTGATCAACTATGTGTTGTGCATCACCAGCATCTAAAATTGCTGCAGCGGCAGAAGTAATGTCAATGCCCAAAGACTTTCCTAATTCTTGTTTGCTTGGAACAAATGCATACGCCGCACCCTGCTCTTCACATAGAATTGGAAGATGAGCTACTACCTCTGGTGGTTCAACATCTTCGGCGATAACGATTAGTTTGCTTGTTCCTCGTTCAATTGCCTTTGTGGCTTCATTGGTTCCTTTCTTTACTTTACCGCTGGTAGATGCGACTCTAACAGCCTCCAAGATTGGATTTACAAGTTCTTCCGGCGTTTCAAATTTTACATAATAAGCTTTACCCATACTATGTCACCCTTTAGGGATCATTCTCCATTCCAATCATGCTAGCGATTGGTTTTAAAAGTGTTATCGGAAATGACAGACTTGACCTTTTGGAGGTATTTTGACATCAAAGTATCTAATTTTTGCTGACTTTCAGCTTCTACATATATTCTAATGATGGGTTCTGTTCCACTGGGTCTGATCATTACCCAGTTTTTAGAATTAGTTACAATTTTGATTCCATCAGTTGTATCAGAATTTGGGAATTCCTCTTTTAGTGATTGTATTAGTTTTTTAGAATCTTCTTGGGAACAGGTAACTTTATCTTTTGTCGTAAAAGAAGGTGGAAGACTAGAAGTTTCCTCAGACAATGTTTTTTCAGATGTGGCCAAGAGTTCTAGCATTAAAGCCAAAGTCATACAGCCATCTCTTACCTGATTATGTTTTCCAAACATGAATCCACCATTTTCTTCAAAACCAATCAATGCATTTGTTGGTACCATCTTTCGTGATACTTCTACACTTCCAACTTTGGTTCGTATCACTTGTGAATTAAATTCATTTGCAATAACTTCTATATTTGAACCAGAATTCAAGCAAGTAACAACTAGAGAATTTGGATTTTTTTCTAAGATGAATTTTGTGAGAACCAGTGCAGACTTGTCACCAGTAAGTATCTCTCCATTATTATCACAAAAGATGCTTCGATCGCCATCACCATCAAACGCAATTCCGAGATCTGCGTTATTTTGTAGAACTGTTTTGGAAAGTTCAGAAAGATTTTGTGGGGTTGGCTCTGAACCACGTCCTGGGAATGAACCGTCAATTTTTTCATTGATCAAAAATGTTTCACATCCAAGTAATTTGCAAAATACAGGTGCAGTTATCGCTTGTGCCCCATTTCCTAAATCCAAAACAACTTTGAGATTTTTTGATTTTATTTTCTGTGAATCTATCTGAGAAATTATTCCATTAACATAAACATCAATTGCTTTGTCTTCTGTTTGTGTAATCCCCCACTTTGAAGGATTTTTTATCCAATTTTTTTTCAGAAAAATATCTTCAATTATCAATTCATCTTCTCGTGAAATTTCCACACCATCTTTTGCAGCGGGTTTGATTCCATTGTATTGTGGTGGATTATGAGATGCAGTGATCATTATTCCACCAGAGTAGTCAAGTTTCTTTACAGCATATTCAAGACACGGTGTCGGCATAATTCCTACGTTATTGCAATCAAGTCCAGCATAATTTAGTGCAGAGCATACAACTTTAGCAATTATTGGACTAGAGTCTCTTCCATCATATCCAACCAATATTGGTCCTTTTTTGAAGTATGTTGCAATTGCTAATGTCATGTCATGTACAAATTCTAAGGTGAAATCTTCAGAAAAGACTCCTCGAATTCCATTAGTTCCAAAAAATTTTGCCACAATCTACTTCAATAATAGATAAATTTGTGTTTAATGGCATGTCCGATGCGGGAGTCGCCCAGCCTGGTCAAAGGCGTAGGGCTTAGGACCCTATCTCTTAGGAGTTCGTGGGTTCAAATCCCACCTCCCGCATTGATTGTAAATTTCTGTGAATGATTAATAATGAGAAAACAGTGATCAAAAAAAGTTATGAAAAAGACAGTAATTGGAATTACAGTAGTTGGAAAAGACAGAGAAGGAATAGTTGCAGCATTTACTAATTTTGTATTTGAAAATGGTGGAAACATCGAAAAAGTAAATCAAAATGTAATAAAAGGTCTTTTCGGAATGTATCTTGAAGCGTCTTTTACAAAAGCAGTAGATGTAAAGAAGTTCGATTCTGGAATTCAAGTTGTATCAAAAATAGAGAAGATGGATGTAAGCACTCATCATGAAACGAATTCAGAAAAAAACATTGCAGTACTAGTTACAAAAGAACCGCACTGTCTGGAGACAATACTAGATGCTGCCAAAAAGAAATCACTGAAAGGATGTATTTCTGTAATTATAGGAACTGAAAAAACATTAGAGCCAATAGCAAGGAAAGCAAAAATTCCATTTATTGCAATTGAAGAAGTAAATCAAGAAAAAGCTGAAGAAAAAATATTAGAAGTTTGTAAAAAGCATGAAATTGATTTGATTGTGCTTGCAAGATATATGAAAATTCTTAGTCCAAACTTTGTTTGGAGATATCCAAATAGAATAATCAATATTCACCCATCATTGTTACCTGCGTTTCCAGGTGCTCTTGCATATGCACAAGCTTATGAGAGAGGAACAAAGATTGTCGGTGTAACTTCTCATTATGTAACTGAAAACTTGGATCAAGGACCAATAATTTTCCAGGATTCTTTTAAAGTTGATCCAAATGATACATTGGAGGAAATCAAATCCAAAGGTCAAAAACTAGAAGCAGATACTTTGCTAAAAGCAACAAAGATGCATCTAGAAAACAAGCTTGAAGTTCGCTGGAGAAAGGTTCATGTCAAGTCTAAGTGAATTAAATGACAGAAATTAAATCTCAATTCGATCCTAATCTAAGAAAAATCATTAAAAAGAAAAAACAAGTTGCAGTAATTCCTGTAGGCTCAATAGAACAACATGGTCCACACTTACCAATATCAACTGATTCAGATATTGTTACTGAGATAGCAAGACAACTATCAGAAAAGGAAAAATTTCTACTTTTACCTACAATAACATATGGAGTATCATTTGAACATGCACCATTTTTCAACTTGAGTATCAAAGAATCTACTCTTCATACTGTTATGACTGATTTGTGCATATCACTTCTTGCAAATAATATCAAAACAGTTTTTGTCATTAATGGACATCATGGAAATCTAAAGCCGTTGAAAGATATCGGTGAAAAATTACGAATATTATCAAAAAACAGACTCAGAGTTTTTCCACTTTCATATTGGCATTTTATGCAAAGAGAGTTTGATCATGCAGGATTTGTAGAGACTTCGCTGATGCTTGCAATCTCTAAAAATGTCAAAATGAAATTGGCAAAAAAAGGACTTGTGACAGATGGAATGAATCAACAACAAATCAACGATTTAGGACGATTGGCGGAAAAATCATTTCTAAAAGTTACTAAAAATGGAATTTGGGGAGATCCAAGAAAAGCCACTAAGAGAGACGGACAGATAATTTTAGATGAAATCATGAAAAATCTCGAAAAAAAGTGTCAAACTTGCATCACTAGGCATAGTTCAAAGTTACACCAATGAAATTTTAATATAATCCCTCAATATCAAAGCCAATAAGTGAAATAGATGTCCGTTGATATGGCAGTAAAAGTATTGGATGAGAGTATCAATCAAATTGTATTGATAAAACTCAAAGGCGGCAAAACAATTAGAGGTAGTTTACTCGGTTTTGACCAACACATGAACCTGCTACTTGACTCATCAGAGGAAATTCCTGCTGATGGCAATTCAAAAAGCCTAGGCACCATAGTCGTCAGAGGAGACAATGTTGTCATGATATCTCCTCCACCAGCAGCAAATTAGGTGATATGAGATGACTAGAGGCACAACTTCAATGGGTGGCTTTACAAAGAAAAAAGTACACATCAGATGTAGAAGATGCGGTAATAATGCACTTCATAGACGTCACCACCAATGTGCAAGTTGTGGTTTTCCAGAGGCTAAACGCAGAAAGTATTCTTGGATTAAATGGTATACGTAGATGCAAGAGATTGCAATTATTCTTAGTTCATTAGCAGGTGTTGCTACGGCAGCTGCTGCAAGAAAAATGCCAAGAAATAAAACACAATTACTAAGTCTTGGTGCTAGCTCACATATCAAAAGTCAAATTAATGCTCTAAAAATCGAAAAAGATATTCTTACAAAAACAATTTCTAGATTATATCAAACAGATTCTGATTTTCCAAAGATTCAACGTGATAAATTATTGTTAAAGTATCAACACCAACTAGGAATTGTATTAGCAAGATTAGAAAAACTTGAAGACGCTAGTCATCACCCAGATTTAGGTCCGATTGGAGATGGATTGATCACATTAATGGATCAAAAACTATCAAAACTGGATGATAGACTGTATGAATTGTCATCAAAGATTGCAACTGCAAATGTATCAATTCCAGAAATAAAAAAAGAGGAAGTACCTGAAAGCAAACCAGAAGCAAAACCAAGTAGAAAAATATTCAACTTTGAAAAACCAAAAGAGACAAAATTAGATCCAATAATAATTCCACAAACAAGTTCAAGACAATCATTTGAATTAACTACATTAACCAAATTTTCAAACAGAGAACCAAAATTCCCATTATTTGAAAAATCAGTTGAGCCAAAAGAGGAAATCATACAAGAAATAATCCAGCCAAAAGAAGAGATAAGAGAAATAGTTCAACCAAAGGTTGAAGATAAAATTGAGATCATACAAGCAGTTATGGCAAAACCAGAAATTAAATTCGAAACAAAGCCAGACATCAATAAAGAAGTTGCAAAAATAACTGAGCACAAAGCCCTTCCAGAGCCAAAGAAATCAAGTACAATACTAGAAGATGACTTTGATGAAGATAATTCAGACGACCTAGATAAAATCAAAGGAGAGATAATGAAAGTTCTCTCCAAGATTGAGCAAGCAGAGGTAGAGTGATTGTCTTACGATGATGCCATAGAGGCATTGTCAACTGATGCATTAAAATTTGTAAAAGACGGTTTTGTGGTTGGACTCGGTAGTGGTAGAGCAGCTACTACTCTTGTAAAATCTCTTTCATCATTGATCAAAACAAAAAACTACAAAATCAAAGGAGTGCCAACATCATTGCAGATAAAATTGATTGCTGAAAAAGGAGGTATTCCACTAGTAGAAGCTGATCATGTTGATCACATAGATGTTGTCTTTGATGGTGCTGATCAGATTGATTCTCAGAGATTTGTCATTAAAGGAGGTGGAGGAGCTCTGTTACGAGAAAATATTTTGTTTAGTCTAGCTAAAAAAGTAGTAGTCATGGCAGATAAATCAAAATTTGTTAAAAATTTTACAAGATCAGTTCCAGTAGAAGTTCATCCACTTGCAAGAAATTCAGTAACATATGCAATCAAGAAATTGGGAGGAAAAATAGAATTACGTTCACTTGATAGAGGTTATCCATTCTTTACAGAAAATGGAAATATCATTCTTGATTGCGACTTTGGAGTAATCAAAGATCCAAAAGCACTTACCCAAAAAATCAAACAAATAACAGGAGTGATGGAATCAGGAATATTTATCAGAAAACCAGATGTTATTTACAGAGCCAAGATTGGCGGTAAATTCGATATAATTTAGAAAATTATTTTAGATTATCTTGAGATTGATTTTCAAGTCGGATTTAATTCAAATTATTTTATGAGTCTAGAAATCTATTCATCGTCTGAAACTAGCCATGATAATCCTCTTAGTTCTTCCCATGCAGGTTTTGACTCTTTATTTTCTAACATATCACAATATAGCAAAAATTGGTTTAAAAGATCCATGAACAATTTGTTCAGATCATTGATCCATAGAGTAGCCCAATTAATAAAAAAAGACTTGGGCCAATTGCCCAAGCCTTGGACGATGGTCGGTCAGTAGGTAAACGAATGACTCCTGTTAACGTATGAAGACCGTAATGATTTTGGAAATTTTACTTAAAAGACTCGCGTAGAAATTATCAGTATGATCTAAATACTATTTTGATAAAATAAGTGTGATTGGAACTCTCACCAAACAACTAACCGTTTTTGGTCTTAAGATCCGATCTCAGTTTTTTTCATTTAACAATCAAGTTCTTGACTAGTAATGAATCAGATTTTGATTATAGTAATGATGCTTTGTACTAAAAATTAAGAACAGGAAAATTATCAAGAATATGGACGTTTAATGAATTTTCCATGTCCCAGGTTTCCAACAACTTCAAAATCTTCAGATACTAGATGACCTCTTACAATTGTTTTAACAGGCCAACCCTTCAATGACATTCCTTCATATACAATATAATCAGAAAAACCACCAAACAATTCTGAAGATACCTTATTTTCTTTTTTCAAATCTATCATGGTAATATCAGCATCTGCATCTTTAGATAGTGTTCCTTTTTTTGGATGCATTCCAAATATTTGAGCAGCATTAGTACTTGTAAATCGTACAAATTGCTCAAGTGAGATTTTATTCTTGTTTACTCCTTCGCTTAACAAAATTGGTATCACTGTACCTATTCCTGGAAATCCTGCCAGCGCCCCCCAAACATCAACGCCACCAAGTTTTAGTTTTAGTTGATTTGCAACATGGTCTGTTCCTATAGTATCAATAAAATTGTGTGATAATGCATTCCATACTGCAACATTATCTTGTGCGGTTCTAATGGGAGGCATGACTTTGGCAAGGTATCCTTTCTGATTTTCATATGACAGTGTAAGATAGTGAGGACATGTTTCAACAAAAATTTTAGTTCCTAGTTTTCGTTCTTCGTTAATTTGCTGTAATGCTTTTTGAGAACCTATATGAACAAAGTAAATTGTACAACCGTAATCTCTTCCAAATTTTGAAACTGTTTTGATTGCCTTTGCTTCAAATTCAGGAGATCTGCTTTCAGACCACGCAGGAAGACCATCGCGTTTTTTCTCTTTAGCGGTCTTTATTCCACATGCACAGGATTCGTAATCTTCTGCATGAACCAAAACAGGACATCCAAGTAAGGCAGCAGTTTTTACTATTTCTTCTACTAGTTTATCATTTACATCTACTGTTGCTTCAGATAATTTAGAAGAGTATGGAGGCATGTCCATATACACATGGCCTACATCACCACCAAGATTCATGTAAATTTTAAACGAAGTGATTCCTTTTTCAATACAATAAGGCATTTCACTAATTTGCTGAGGAGTGAAAACAGATGCATGTATTGTATAATCGATGTAATGATTTTTTGATGCAGCGTCTAGTTGATCTGGTAATGAAGTTTTAAACGAACTTCCAAGTCGCAACATTCTCATCATGGTTGTTATTCCACCAATAGCTGCTGCATGTGACTCAGTTTTTGCAGCTTGATCAATGGGAGAATATACTCCATAGTGAACATGAGTATCTATTGGTCCAGGTATTGAGATTAGACCATGTCCATTTATTTTATGATCACATGCAGGAATATCATTTGTAAAACCAACAATTTTTTCCTCGTCAATTATGATGTTTTTGTCAAGCACTCCTTGAGGTAAAATGATGTGCGAATTTGTGATCACGGTGTCATACGTCATCAGAAATTTTTCATGTTGTGCAGTCTATTATGCGTTGAGATAGGATCTAAGAAAATCATGCTGGAAAAACTCTAGAGGATATAGAACAAACTTATCTAGTTCAAAATTATAATTTTTTTGTGAAAGTTTTACTTTTGGTCTGTACAGTTATCATTATTGGAATTGTAATTATTCCACAGACATTTGCAGAACACACAGATGATTCTGAGCAGTCATCACTCCCTAAAGTTCTTGATGAAAACTATGTAGTTGAGCAATTCATGGCAGAAGGCATTCCAAATAGTCCAACTACTATGACCTTTCTTGGAGACGATATTTTGGTATTGCAAAGATATGATGGAATAGTTAGATTGGTAAAAAATGGAATTTTGCAGCCATTGCATGTTTTGGATGTATCTGTTGCAAAAGATGGGGAAAGAGAAAATCCAGCATTCAAGGAAGCTGTAAAAGTCATGTTAACTCCTATGATTAGCTCACTTTCAATTCTAAACTATGTTGATATGGATTCAGAAGAATCTGTATTAGTGTATGGGATTAGTTTGATCATACTAAATCTAGGAATGTATTTTGTGGCTCCTGTTATTGTAATTGCTGGAATTAGAAATAGATTCTAAACTCTTTTTCAAAGCAAAGATAATTGTGAATCATAGATTTGCGTGTTTTCATTAGAAAATGAATAAAAACACATCTCTGAGATGTAATGTAAGGGCCGGTGGTTTAGTGGTATAATGCCTCGTTCGCAACGAGGATGTCGGGGGTTCAATTCCCCCCCGGTCCATTAATAATTTTTCCAGAAACCATTATACATAAACAAAGAGTACAAATTTTCATGAAGGTTTTTGATGGAAAGAAAGCTGCACAAGAGTACATGTCAAAACATACTCTTGCGTTTTCCACTCCAGAACTTACTCTGATGAGATTTGCATTTTGGTTAGGAGATACTGTTCCAGATCCTCAAAACAAAGAAAACTCAATTCCAAGAATGCTGACATTTATGGTAGAACAAGATTTTGCGCCAATTCTAATTGATGATGACAAATATGAGCCATCTGGTGCTGTCAAAAGTTCAAATGTTTATGGAAATGCATTTGTAGAAACTAATTCTGATGGAAAGTTTTGTTCTGAATGTGGTACAACTTTATCAAAGACAGCAAAATTCTGTCCTGAATGCGGTACAACACAGGATTAGTTTTAAAATAATTTTTAATTTTATGCCTTAGTGCCACATTTTGCGCAGAACTTTGCGTTTGGTCTTAATGATGCACCACATGATGTACATCCATTTTCACTAGAGACAACGGTTCTTCTTGGCATGAGGGCCGGATCAGGAGAAGGAAGAGTTCCAACATCACCAAATGCTTGTTGTGCAGATACAATACCTGGAGGACCACCAACAGGGTTTTGAGCAGAGCCAGATCTTGGCATTCCCATTCCACTCATCATTCCAGGCTGTCCCATTCCTGGCATCAATCCAGGAGACTGAGTGTTGCCAGACCCAGAGCCGCGAGATTTTTTCAGCTCGAAGATAACTTTGATTGCAAGAAATTCTAATGCAGAATAAGCTACAACATAATCGCCTAGTTTTTGAAAGAATTCTTTGTCACTTAGCAGACCTTTTTTGTACATATTATTGGTATCAAGAAATGATTCATAGTACCCTTGAGAATCATCAAACAAACTTTGTAGTTTATCAAATAGCATGTTCAGTGTATCTACTTCGCCAAATGACATACCCATGCTTTACTTTTGGAATATTAATTACTTTAGGATCAAAAAATAGAAAAATGTGTAATGGTTTATGCTTGTAATGCTCTATCAATCATATTTTTGTATGATTCTTTTGATGCTGCACCAACTTGCTGACTAACTATTTCACCTTTGTTAAGGAGAATTAAGGTTGGAATGCTAAAGACATTGTATTTTGATGCTAATTCATTGGCCTCATCTACATTGACTTTAACAAATTTCACTTTGCCTTGATAGTCATTTGCCAGTTCTTCTACTACTGGTCCTACCATTCTACATGGACCACACCACTGGGCCCAAAAGTCAACAAACACTGGTATATCAGAGTTAATTACATTGATTTCCCAAGATTTTGCATCTGAAACTTCTGTTATTCCCATAATAACTATAATTTATTGAACATACCTAAAAATGTTCACCAGAATTAACACCATATTTTTTGTTGGAAAAGAAAAGTCAAAAAACGGATTTAGTGATATATACTTAAATGTCGTTTCAATAAAACGGAGATATGAGTACTGAACTTAGACTTAAAAAATTAAGAGGATCTGGCGGCTATGTAATGGCAACTGTAAATGATCAACAACAAATGAAAGGAAATTTAGGAGGCCCAGATCTATTTTTGGCACCAATTGGAAGACTAGATAGTCAGAAAATTACTAAATATTTTTGCAATACATGTGAAAAAGAATTTGAAGGCCCCCCAAAAATTGAATATGAAAATCCAAATGAAGAAGTTGCAGAAAATTTAGTTCTTGCAGAAAAAGGTCAATACATTTGTAATTCATGTAGTGCAACAATAGCTGAATATAGAGAATTTAAAAAACAAAATGAAACAGTTCAAGTTGGAAGTGCAAAACCATTAGAAACTACAAGTCAAACAATTACATCACAAATTTCACAACCTGAACCCCCTGTACAAGTAAAACCAGAAGTCAGTACACAGTCAGTTACACAACCAGGTCCAGCTACAGCAATTAGCTCAATTGAAGGATTAGCAGTATATGATGAAAATGCAAGAAAGATTGGAAATGCAAAACAAGTTGGAATAGATTCTAATCAATCAGTAGTGTTGTTAATTATAAAAAATGATGGAACTGAGGGCAGTATTCCATGGAATAGTATAAGAAAAGTAGGAGATGTGATTCTTTTAGGAAGTCCAGTAGTTGCACCTCAACCTATCCAACCAGGAAAATGCGCAAATTGTGGATTTTCAAATAAAGAAGGCTCCAAGTTCTGTGAAGAATGTGGCAGTAAGCTACAATAAGTGTAGATAAATTTAATCAATCAAACTATAGGCGATGTAATGAAGTTGAACAAAAAATCCATGTCAAAAGGAATACTCAAAGATATCATAATTGTCGCTATAGGAGTAATTGTGATTTGGGTTGGGCTGCAAGTTGCGTTTGGGACACAGAATCCATTTTATGTGGTGGCAAGTGGAAGTATGATTCCAGTTTTACAAGTATACGATGTCTTGATTGTTCAAGGACATGAGCCATTTGAAGACATTAAAATCGGAGATATTATTGTCTTTAATCGTCCATCAGGACATGATAGAGTAATTGTACATAGAGTTGCATCAATTATTGAGGATGAACCTAAAACAATCAGAACAAAAGGAGATGCAAATCCAGCGTCAATTCCAGGAACAGATTTTCCAATTACCAAAGAAGAGTATATTGGTAAAGTTGCCTATGTAATTCCACAAGTAGGCTATGTCACTCAGCTATTGAAACCTCCAATAAATTACATCATAATTGTAATTGTTATAGGAATTATGGTTGTAAAGCAAATGTCTAAAAAGAAAAGCGAAAAAGAACTGACCTTACAGGATCCATTTAATCAAAATGATCTTAATGAGTCATCTGCAAGTATTCCAGAATTAGACAAGCTAGAAAAAGATAATGCGTATTCAAAGCATGAAGAGAGTAAACTCACTGAAGTAAAAGAGTCAAAAGATTCTGAAAAAGATCAAAAATAATTTTCTCAAATTACAAACAGGTTAACATAATGCTTTTCAAAATAAATGCGTTAGGTCGTCCTGTTTACTTGCGGTATTATTAAGTTGAATTTACTGAAAAAGGATCTTCAGAAATTATCAGTTTCAAGAGTAGAATGGTTTATGAAGTATTAGAAAATAAAAATCATACTTGAAATATCTTGTTATTCTTTCATTACTATTAGTATTTAGCACGGCATATGCGGCAACACCATTTTTTGCAAATGGAGGATTAACTAAAAATGGGATAGAATGGTGTGAGGAAAATTATCAGCTGTATCAATTGATGGGTAATGATTTTTTTGAACATCATCATCACTCAATAGAATCAAGAACCTGTGCGAATTTATATTCAGATCCTCTTTGGATATATTCTGGTCCTGATAGATATGAAAGACTAGTTGAACAAAGTAAAGTGTACACACAACTAGAGATAGAAGAGAGTAGAAAAGAGGCAGAAACAGGAATAATAGATATCAAACCAGTTTCTTCACAAGAAATTCCTCAGGAAATAATTCAGCAGAAAAAAGAACTTGAAAATCAATCAAGTGAACAATTAGAATCAGAAAATTATAAGCTTGATGAATTACCGATGTTTGAGAATTATACCATTACTTATGATGACAATTCTGATGTCAATAAAGAAGGTGGTGGATGCCTTATTGCTACTGCAGCATACGGCTCTGAGATGGCACCTCAAGTACAATTCCTCAGAGAGATTCGAGATAACAAAGTAATGAGTACTGCAACAGGTGCCTCATTTATGACAGGATTTAACCAATTGTACTATTCATTCTCGCCAACAATTGCTGATCTGGAAAGAGAGAATCCAATATTCAAGGAAATGGTAAAAATTGGAATCACTCCAATGATATCATCACTGTCTATAATGTCAGCAGCTGATTCAGAGCAAGAGATTCTAGGATATGGAATTGGAGTGATTTTGATGAATGTTGGAATGTATTTTGTGGCACCAGTGATAGTAATTTATAAAATTAAAAAATAGAATTAATCATGATTTTCAGTTTTGATTTATAGTAATACTAGAGAACAGAATCTTTGGTTTTAAAAACACGCTTGAAATATTCAGAGTCTTCATTTGGTTTTTCAATGTCGTTTGTAATTCCTGCAAGTTTTTTTGCAAGATTCTTTTTGTATCCAATTTGCATTTGTCTCTGAATTTGTATTCTCTGTGCTTGTGGGGACCCGGCTCCATGCATTGATTCAGTAAGATAACCCACGGCATTTCTTCCTAGTGTCATGTTTTCAATTAGTCGAAGAATTCTCATTCTATTTTCAACATCAGCACCCTTACGACCTGCGAGATATTTTTTGAGTAATGGTCCTGCCACTGGATGTCTGAAATCTTTCTCAGACGGTAGTGTTACTACCAACCCACCTGCAATGTCTTGTGCTAGTCTACTGATTTCATATGGGAATCTAGTTACGTTGTGTTTGCAAACTTGGGCAAGCATATCATCATTAAGATATACGCCAGACTTCATTTTGTGTCCTTGATGCGATGATGCAATTCCCGCGGCAAAAATTGTCTCATTAAGATGAGTCATCTCAATAATCTTGTCTTTAATGTGAGACACATTTGGGATACCATTATAGTCAGCTATAGTAGCTGCTGCACCAATTAAGACATCACCTAATCCAGTTTTGCAGACATAACTACGTCTATGATAACAAGTAAAGCGCTCAATTAGCATCGATGCAAATTCGTATTCACCATGCATGAATACTTTATCCCATGGAATTAATACTCTATCTAGAACAATTAGAGCTTCTTGTCCTCCATACTTTGCATTACCATCATCAATTGTTCCTTCCTCCATACTTCTGGTGTCACATGATTGTCTTCCATAGATGTAAGTTACGCCTTTAGCATCTGCTGGAATTGCGCCGACAACAGCCCAGTCTTTGTCGTTTTCTGTCAATCGTACTGTAGGCATTAGGATAATCCAATGTGAATTGATGCAACCAGTTTGATGTGCTTTGGCTCCTGAAACATAGATTCCCTTATCGTCTTTGGCAACTACTCGAGTAAACAAATCAGGATCATCTTGTTCTGCTGGTCCTTTACTTCTGTCTCCTTTCGGATCAGTCATGGCACCGCCAATTACAAGATTTTCTTTTTGAACCATCTTTACAAATTCTAAAAATCGTTTATGATAGTTTGTTTTATGTTTCTCATCAATTTCAAATGTAGTGGAATGCAAAGAATTCAGTGCGTCCATTCCGACACATCTCTGGAAACATGTTCCAGTGTTTTGCCCTAGTTTTCTTTGCATTTTATTTTGTAAAACTAAATCTTGTGCACTTTCTGCAATATGTAAAAATCTGTTAACATTTAATCCAGTAATCGATGAATGGGCAGAAGCAAGTTCCTCTTCTCGTACAGCCAAGTCATATGTCTCGGCTACTGCATTAATTGATGGTCTAATCATCGGATGATCTACTGGTTCTTTTACTAGTTCTCCAAAAAGGTAAATTTTGAGATCCCTTCCCCTTAGGCTTTGAATATAATCCTCGCCTGTTCTTATGGTCTTAAGTTTTTCAACATTTGCCACAATGAGATTCACTCTAGGTTGTATAAATATTCTAAACAGTATAAATAAAAATTTACGAATGAATTGCGATCAAAGTCCGATTCTAACATCAAGAATCTTGCAGTCCTTGCCTTTTTCCATTACTAATACAGGGTTCATGTCAAGTTCCTTAATTTCCTTAAAGTCAGTAACTAGTTGAGATAATCTCTGAATGCATTCAGATAGTTTTGCAATATCAGATGGTTTTTCACCTCTGACTCCTTGAAGTATTTTTTGTGTTTTAATAGATGCTATCATGTCATCTGCTTCTTTATCAGTAACTGGTGCAAGTTTGAAGGTAACATCTTTGAGAACTTCAACATAGATTCCACCCATTCCAAGCATAATAACAGGACCAAATCCAGGCTCTAGTTTAGAACCGATGATCAACTCTTTACCACCTTTGACCATTTCAACAACTAAAACTCCCTTTATCTCGGCATTTTTGTTGTATTTTTTGGCATTTGCAATAATTGTCTTGAATGCTTCTTTGATTTCTAAATCATTAGTTAGATTTACTTTAACACCACCAGCATCTGATTTGTGAATAATTTGTGGTGATGCAATCTTCATCACTACAGGATAACCTATTTGCTTTGCAAGCTTTATGGCGTCTGCTTCTGTTTTTGCAAGTGCACTTTTTGGTAACGGCAATCCATATGCTTTGAGAACTTCTTGTCCTTCTTCTTCCAAAAGATTTGGTCGTTTTTCTTTTTTAACTTTATCAAAAATTTTCTTTGCTTTTAGTTTGTCAACTTTGAATTTAGTGATTTTTCCTTCCGGTGTTTTAATCCAATTTGAAAACTTGAGCATTGCGGCAAGTGCTCTAATTGCTCCTTCTGCATATGTGTAATATGGAACATCGCCTGCAGCTAGAATTTCCCTATTTGTGATTCCTTCATCTAATCCCATCAAGCTTGAAAGCATTGTCTTTTTGTATTTTTTTGACATTGCAACGATCACATTTGCTAATTTATCATAGTTCAAAGTTCCAGACGGAGTACACATTGAGATTACAGAGCCGACATTAGGATGTGTCAATACACGATCCAAAACATTACTGAATCTATTAAAATCGGCATCACCTACAATATCTACAGGGTTACGTGAGCTTCCCCAAGGAGGTATTACAGCATCAATCTTTGGACGAATGCTGTCTATATTTGCCATTTTAATTCCAAGCTTAGAGCACGCATCAGTTGAGATGATTGCAGGTCCACCAGCATTTGATACAATTACAAGATCTCCACCTGAAGGCAGTGGTTGTTTTGAAAATGCAACTGCGTAATCAAAGAGTTCTTCCATTGTGTCAACACGAATTGCACCTGATTGTTTTAGCAAGGCATCATAGATTTCATCAGAACCCATCAAAGCTCCTGTATGAGACATTGCAGCCTTGGCACCTTCAGGACTACGGCCAGATTTGAGAACAAGTACTGGTTTTTTGAGTTTTTTAGTGATATTTTTACAAACTTTGAGAAATTCTTGGCCATCACCCATATCTTCAAGATACATTACAATTACTTTGGTTTGATTGTGATTAGATAACATCTTGAGAATATCAACTTCGCTCATTGCAGCTTTGTTTCCCATACTGATTACTGCAGAGAATCCAATTCCTTGTGCACTAGCATCTTCAACTAGTGCTGCACATATTGCACCACTTTGAGATACAAGTGCAATTTTACCAGACTTTGGAGTAACTTTAAGGAAAGTAGAATTCATCATTGTCTTTGGATCAAGATTCATGACACCAAGACAGTTTGGACCAATGATTTGTATTTTGTATTTTTTTGCAATATCTTTTATCTTCTGTTCCCTTTTTGCTCCTTCCTCATCCACTTCTTTAAAACCAGCAGTGATTATAATTACACCTTTGACTTTTTTCTTGCCGCATTCCTCTAAAACATCTGCAACTAGAAGATTATTGATTACAATTACTGCAAGATCAACAGGTTTTGGAATATCCAATACGCTCTTGTAAGCTGTTTTGTAAAACACAGTTGGTCTTGTAGGACTAACAGGGAAAACAGTACCTTTGAAGCCATTCATAATATTTGATGTAATGGTTGCTCCAACACTACCTCGTTTGTCAGATGCGCCGATAATTGCTATAGATTTTGGTGAGAGAAAAACAGACTCGGCCACGTTAATTTGGACTAAGGATTTTGTATAATAAAGTTATTCATAGAAATTTCTGATCTCTGTTTTTTAGCTTCCTAACATCTTTCCTGCCAAATTTTCTTTTCGAGGAACCCACAAAAGAGTAATTTTAGAAAATTTTCCGATCAGAGACCACGCTTCACGTGCAAGTTCTCGTAATTTTTCGTTGTTTATCGCAAATTCGTGATTTAACTGAGAGATGGTATTTTTTGAATCGCTAAAAATTATAATCTCTTCGGCAGAATCTGCAAAGTTTTTCAGTACTGCAATAATTGCCATGTATTCAGCCTGATTGTTTGTGATTTCTGGTTTTTTTTCATAAAAAGATTCGCCTGTCTCTTTTACAAAATAGCCAAATCCTCCATTAGGACCACCAGATCCATCTACATACACACTAATTCCCATCTTTATACAACCTCGTCATTTTTACACTCAAATTAATTACTACCAAGTAAATTATTGTAGATATAACTTGCGATGCAATAGAAGCAAGATAAGCATCGTAGTGTATGGTCAGAAAATAATATTGCAAGAACCATCTTGTTATTGTATAAACAACTTCAGCTATTCCAAGCGAAGTTATAATTTTAATTAGATCATGTTTTAGTTTTGATTTATCAGTTTTACCAGATTCAAGCAAATATTTTTTTCGATTATCTAAATAAAACAAACCACCAAAGGTAGAAAAATAAATTACATAATCAACAATTAGTGTATAAGTAGTATTAAGATAATCTGCTTGTTCAGATAATATATGAGCAACAATTGCAGAAATTATAATTGATGCTGCAAAAGCAATAAGGATATTTTTGTTCAGCATAAAATATTTATGATATTTTTTTAACATAAAATTATTAATTTTTAACTACAATTAAACTAAGATTAGTCCAGAGTAATCTTCAAAAAGATCAATAATCCTGCAAGTTCTGCAATACCTACCCCTAGCATGTATGGAAATATTTCATACGAGAAAATTTGATCCATCGAAAAATATGCAAATGCTCCAATGACATTATGAAGAAACAACATGCCTGCAACAACAATCATGCCCAACGGAAGCTGTGCTCTTGTCTTTGCATACATTTTTCCAAAAATGTAAATCAATACTCCAAGTACTACCATATTTGCAATTGAAACAATAGATAACACTAGAGAGTTGGATTCCATTTAGAGAGAAGCATCTCCCGATCTTTTATTTACTTTTATCCAGTTTTCCTTCAATTTCCTCAAGTGTCTCCATATTGGCTTCCAAAAATGTAGATATAAAATACATAATGCTATATTTTTCTCCGATTTTTGTGATCATGTTGTTTTTTTCAAGAACTCTAATGTGATGCTGAATAGCCTTGTAATCAAGACCCAATTCCTTGGCCAGCTGATTTGTGTTAAGCGGTGTTTTCTTGAGTATAGATATAATTCGTAAACGGTTTAACCCTCCTCGCGAGCCTGCAAAAACAAACCAGAAAAGTCTTTTTGAATCAGGATCATTTACCATAAGCCATAAAATTGTGATATATCTCAATTAAAAGGCATTATGGGATTTATTTTCTTTTCATGATTAGAAAGTATAAAAAACATAATCAAGCAATTCTTGTGATTAGAAATGATGTTAAATTATGATGCACCATTGTACAGACCTCCTTCAGAGGCAAATTCGTTAATTTTTCAAGTTACATTAGGTTGTTCCTTTAACGAATGTTCTTTTTGTGACATGTATAGATCAAAACAGTATTCAGAAAAACCGTGGGATGAAGTAAAATTAGAAATTGATCTAATGGCAAAACAATTACCAGACACAAGAAAAATATTTTTGGCAGACGGTGATGCGTTAAATCTTGATGCAGAATATATTGTAAAAATTGTAAAGTATCTCTATGAAAAGTTTCCAAGTCTTGAAAGAATTTCTTGTTATGCAATGCCTATGAATATTTTAAAGAAAACTACAGATGAATTAAAGAAAATGCATGATGCAGGATTGGATATGCTTTACTTGGGAATTGAAAGTGGTTCAGATATTGTTTTAAAAAAAGTGACAAAAGGAGCAATTTCAAAAACAATTATCAAATCAGTCAACAAGGCAAAAGAGGCAGGCTACATTATGTCCTGTATGATAATTTTGGGATTAGGTGGAAGAACTTATTCTAAAGAACACATAAGGGGAACTGCTGAAGTAATTAGTGCTTGTTCTCCTAATTATGTAGGAGCACTGACTCTTTATTTAGAAAATGGAATCAAGCAAGAATTTTTAGAAAAGTTTGGTGAGCCGTTTATTCGAATCAACGATGATGAATCTCTAGAAGAATTGTATGATTTAATCAGCCAGATAGAAACCAAAGAAGAGATAATTTTCAGGGCAAATCACGGCTCAAATGCATATACAATCAAGGGCACATTCCCACAAGACAAGCAAGAAATGTTAGACAAAATAGAATGGATGAAACAGCATCCAGAGATTATGCGTCCTAAGGGGCTACGAGGATTTTAAAATCTAAATAGATTTTCTATAATTCCAATTTGATATACAATTGTCATGCCCAAGACAAAGCTAAGAGAGCCTGTCAAGTATCTCATTATTGTCTTGGCTTTGATATTATTTGACAAACCAAATGGAATACCTATCAATCCTCCAATTAACGACATTCCAATAATTGAGCCTATTCCAAATATGCCAATGAACATCAAAGATGTTGTTAGGCTATGAATCGCTCCAGAAGTTATAACGATTAGTGTTCCGCTTCCAGCAAGGCCATGAATCATTCCAATCAGATATGATTTATGGTTGTGTGAGTGGTTTCTATCATCATGATTGTGTTCATCAAAATGAATTGAGCCATCTTTATGTGCATGTGGATGTCTATGTTTAATTTTTAGAATGCTTTTGTTTGTAATTCTTGTAATTGCCAACAAAATCAACATCAATCCAACTAAAAACTCAAATCCAGAAAAAACTTCTTTTTGTAGTGTAAATGTAAAACCATAAACTAGCAAGCCAACAAGAAGCAGAGTAGTTGTGTGTCCAGCTCCCCAAACTGCACCAAGCAATGATGATTTTGTTAGACTTGATTTGACAAGTTGTTTTTTTGATTGGACGGTATTAGAATTTGTGATCTGGGTAGATACTGCAGCTATATGATCTGCTTCAAAAGCATGCTGGATTCCAATGGTTAATCCAAATCCAGCGATAATGACAGGGGTAAAATCGCTAATTTGAGCAAAAATTTCTTCTAACAATTTTACTTCACAGAGTTTCTTGGCATCATGTTAAAAAGAATTTCCAAAGTCTAGAGTTGCTCAACTATTGGCTTTAGACTATCAGGTAAATCAGGAATTTCAGTATGACTTTCATTGTTTTGAAGTATTTCTGGCCCTATTCTTCGTACTCTTTGAGTTCCAATTAATGTGTCAATATTTCTTTGAATGTCTTTTTCGGATAAAACTGTCTTTAATTTTTCAATTACAGTTTCTTCATTTTCATATTTTTTAATCGCATACTGTACAAGGATCATTTTTTCATTCATGGAATAATCAGTCATTTGAAAATATCATCATATTCAGAGTAAAAAACATTAGTAAAACTGTGAGAATTTCTTTTCAAGATCTTCTTTTTTAGGAATACCTGTAAATTCTAATTTTCCATCAATTACCAATCCAGGTGCTGTAAATATTGGGTATTTTTCTAAATATTCTGGTTTTTCAGTTACATCAATTAGATCATATCTTATGCCTAATTGGTCTAATATCTTTTCAAGAACAATACAGTTTGAGCATCCAGGGGTGGTAAGAACTAGTACTTTCATGACTCAAACTGATCAGGGTTTTGCTCAAAAGCCCACCTGCAACTTGCACAGCAGAAATAATATTTCTTATTATTGTGTTCTATATGATCATGTTTTTCATCGACTTTCATGCCACAAACTGGATCTTTCATAGTATCACCTTCTTCTTTTGATTAATAAAATACCACATTATTGGGAATATAATCAATCCAGAAAATATTATCGGGACAAGTTCGCTGGGTATTGCAAAATCATATGGATTTTGATGAATGTGTTGTCCTATGTGAAATTCAACAGGCAATCCTGTAGTTGATACTAGGTTATTCCAACCAATATGCACTATTGTACCTTCATACCAGTCATGTCCTCCTGGAAGACCATTAATTATTAAAAACGCACCAATCATAACAAGCATCCATCCTGTGATTTTTTCTACTTTGATTCTGTTTGTGGTTAATCCTTTGGTTGCATTTATTCCAAGTACGGCAAGAAGTGAAAACAAAATCAACGGTATTGCTCTTCCAACACCATGCACAAGACCTAGTGACGAGCCAATCTCCAAACTTCCAGTCCCTGCGATGTAAATTAATAGCCAGTAAAACATTGGATTTGGACATCCTACACCTGCATTACCAAGTAGAACCCCCATCAGATACGACTTTGCATATTCGCCTCTGTTTTGAATAAACTTAGGTGTCTTGGAATATGTTGGCATTTTAAATGCAATCAACTTTAGTTGTGATAAACCAAAAACAAATCCTGCAATTCCAGCTATTAGAAACATTATTGTTGAAAACTGATCAAGTGATGCTGTTTTTCCAATTAATGCAACACCCAAGCCATACAAAGTTATGGTTGTGACAAGTCCTGCACCAAATAACATGGCCATACTCAAACCTTTTTTGTATCCTTTTCCCATGCTTAATGGAATTATGATGAATACTAGTGGTAGAGTACAGGGTAAAATAATCATTGAAAGGCCAGCGACATATGCAATAACCAACCAAGATGGATACGAAAACTCACTTCCAGATTTTACAGAAATGTCACTAGTTAATGAAAAGATTATTCCAAGAAAGATAAATGAAAATAAAACAAATGCCAGAATAGTGCCAGACTTTTTAGCAAATACGGGATTTGACATAATTTAGTAATGTTGTATCACATACTTGAATACTTAACTTTACAATTGTAAAATCATAAATATTCTCAAAAATAACTCATTTGATGCCATTTCAGCTAGACGATATAGATATTGCAATAATTGAATCACTGATCAAAGATGGAAGAAAATCATTTCGACAGATATCACGCGAAATCAAAGTAAGCACACCCACTGTTCAAGCTAGGTATGAAAGACTAGTCAATGTGGGGTTGATAAAATCCATTTCTCCAGTAATTGATCTTGGAATGCTTGAAAACAAGACTGAAAAACGTCTTGAGAACATAAAGGCAAAATCAACAAAGAAACATGATGTGAAAATAACCAAAGATATGATTCTAAAAATGACATGTGATCTTTGTGAAGGTTCAATTTCAGACAAACCACACGTTCTTAAAATAGCAAATTTTGAGAGATTTTTTTGCTGTACTTCTTGTAGGACGCTGTATAAAGAAAAGTACAAGGGAAGAATTGAATCACTATCAGATCAAAACTAATTCATTTGAATGATATAGTTACTAGAGTCCCTTGTTTGTACCAATTATTTCGTATGATGTTACATCGTAGGACATCTTGTAAACTTCTTGAAATCCTCCAGATGAAAATCCTCCTACATAGAGTATTTTGTTTGATGAATCAAAAGCAATACTTGTAACTGTAAGATCAATGTCTGGCAAGTCTTCCCAAGATACTCCAAGATCATCTGAACGAACTAAGCCAAATGTGTCTACTGCTGCAAACAAGATACCTTCATCATCAAAATTCATTGCGGATACGGTCAATCCTTCGTATGCAATATGATTCCAAGTGATACCACTATCATTAGAATTGAAAATTCCGTTTCCTGTTCCTGCAAAAATTAATTTAGAGTCATTGGGGGAAATTGCCAGTGCAGAAATGTATTCAGGATATTCCAAGTTTTCCCAAGTATTTCCAGCGTCAATAGTTTTGAACAGTCCTCTGCCACCACTATCAAAACCCAAAATCAAATTTGGATCACTTTTACTTAGGGTCATGGCGTGAAAATCAACTGCCGGGTCTAGCACTTTGGCAACCTGTTGCCAGGTAATTCCACCGTCAGTACTTTTGATTAGTCCAGTATTTCCACCAGATGAAGGATGCCCACTTGCATACAAAGGTGAATCTTTGCCATGTGGTGCGTTAAATGCCATATAGTCTGCTCTTACTTTATCTACTTTTACTGGTGGAGCACCGCTTCTACTTTGGTAAAAATCTCCATGTGTTGCAATATACAAAATACTAGAATCTATAGGATCCACTCCTATTCCATGAACATGACGCCATTCAACTGTTCTTGTATCTGTTGTCGGTTTTTGATCATTAGAATTAAAGTTGAAAGCTATTGTGATTCCAATTGTTACAATTCCAATCAAAATGAAAAATTTTTTTGAGTTACCTTTCAAAAATTATCACAATATGCTTTGTAAATAGGATATAAAAAACAAGTACTTTACATTTGTAAAATACTGGATTCAAATATATGAGAAAGATAATTAATGATATGAAGATATTGGTTTTGGTCAATATCAGGTAAAATTTACACCAACTGAGAAAGGATGCCATACAATGCATACACATGCAATATTACAAGACAAGTCCATGATGAACAATCATATGGATATTGTAATTATAGCAAAATAGAATCAATAAAAGAACTATTTTTACAATTACATCATATTGACTCGATACCATTTATGTGGTCATGAATTTGGTGAAAAACTATAGAGTTTTTATTTTACCACATTTTATACATGAAATAGTTCCATTTTGTGAATATTGATGATCGCATTCTTCAAATCCCAATAATATGTCATTTTGGAATTTTTCTAAATGTTCACTAATGTTTCTTCCGTTTTTTGTCACAAGGAATCATTCTTGTGCATTATACAAAATAGTAGTTTCACAACATTGCTAAAAAATTACAAGCATAGCTAACTAGTTGTAATATACAGTTTTTTCAAATACTGCATAATGGCTCAAAATACAATATGCCACAATTATTTTTCCTGATCACGTTTATGATGAAATTCAATTGTTACAAAAGGAATTATCGCATAAAGATAACAAAGTCTGGGATATTTCAAGTATAATCAAGTCATTACTGCAATTCTGTCTTGAAGAAAATGATCTGATTTACGCTTAAAATTATTCGTTTTTGAGAATACACATATGAAAGAGGTCATTTTTGAAAGATTTTACTTCGAGTGTCTTGAGATCTATATATTTAACAAATTACGATAGGTAATCTTTTGATTAGGAGGTATATGGGCCCACAGGGATTTGAACCCTGGATTTTCGCCGTGTAAGGGCGACGTCATAACCGATCTGGACCATGAGCCCAGAAACATTCCTTGATGAAAACCATTTAAACTTTGAGAAATGGACAATCTAGAAATTTGATCAGAATTTTGTACAAGTATGATCGATTTAGATTTTTTTTCTAGTCCAATAGGATTAGGTCATGTGACGAGAGACATTGCTATTGGACTAGAAAAAAAATACATATCAGCAAAATTTGTAACAGGAAGTGGTGCTACAAAAATTCTAAAAAATTCAGATTTCAAAGTTGAAGATGCATACATTCCTCCACAGTTTATTGTAGAAAATGGAATGCTAAAGAATTCAACAAGATGGCTCTGGAACTATTATCAATATTATAAAAGATGTAAAAAAATTGCTAAAAAAATTATCGACATAGATAATCCAAGATTAGTGATAAGTGATGAAGATTTTGCTTCACTTACTGTAGCTCAAAATAAAAAAATACCTACAGTTTTGATTACAGATATTGTACAAACTAATTTTGTAAATGGAATAACATCATTTATTGAAAAAAAGATGAATAAATCAATGAAAGAGATTATGAAAAAATGCGACGCCGTAATTATTCCAGAAAACGGTCCAGATGAAGGAAATATTAGAAGAGTTGGACCCATTGTAAGACAAATAAATTATTCCAGAGAAGAACTTCGAAAAAAATTCTCTTTTGATAAAAAAACAATAGTTATTTCAATAGGAGGAACAGATGCAGGATTGTTTCTAATTGAAAAAACATTAGAATCAATATCAAAAATAAATCAGGACGTAAATATCATAGTTGTTTCAGGTCCATCTTTGAGCAAAAAGTTTGGAGATTCCATAAGAAATTTGGGATTTATCAATAATCTTCATGAAATGATTTTTGCAGCTGATGTCATAGTGTCTCTTGCAGGCAAATCAACTATTGACGAGGCAAAAGCATATGGAACGCCTGGAATTTTCATTCCAATAAAAGGGCATTTTGAGCAAGAAGACAATGCAATAGAAGAAGGGTTTGTTTTTGAAGACATCAACAGATTAGATAAATTAATCTTAGAAAAACTGGAGCAAAAACAAAATCCTTTGGAGACTAAAGGGGCAACTAATGCATATAATATTATCAAGAATCTAATTTAACAAAAATAAATCCAATCCTTAATAGATAGCCAATTAATTTTGTTAAAGTACTATGAAGTTAGTTGTAGCCAAATTTGGCGGAAGTGCAATTGGTATTAATGGCATTTCAATTCCACTAATCATAGATAGAATTAATGATTTAAAGAAAGATTCCAAAATTATCGCAGTCTTTTCAGCACCGCTTACAATTCAGAATGGGAAAAAATGCTCACTTACAGATGTAATTTTAGAACAAGGAAGAAGTGTGGAAAAGGGGACCAAAGCAACTTTGGGTGCCGTAAAATCATGCTATCAAAAAATTCTGGAATTAGTAAATTCAGAAAACAAAGAAGATTGTCAAAAAATCATAAACTTGTTTTTGAAAAAAGCTGAAAATGCGTTAGATGAGGCTCTTGAGAAAAAAGAATTTGCAGATGAGATACGTTCCAGATCACTGGCTTTTTCAGGAGAAATTTTGATGTCGCATGTGATGAATTACATTCTAAGAAGCAATGGAATAAAAACAGATGCGGTAAGTTATGATGACTGGCCAATAATCACAGATCATAACATAGAATCCACAAATTTTCTTGCATCAAAATCTAGGGAAAGTATGGACAAAACAGCTAAACTGGTGGAAGAAAACGAGGTAGTTACGATAGGTGGTTTTATAGGCAAAACTCCAGATGGCATCACTACTACGTACGAGCGAGGAGGTTCTGATAGAACTGCAGCTGATCTGGGGATATTATTTCATAAAAAATATGAAACTAGCATAGACTTTGAAAAAGACAGTTCTGTGGTATCTGCTGATCCAAAAATTGTTGAAACAGGACTGACTGAAGTAGATCAACTGTCATACAATGAAGCAAGACTGGCAGGAATGTTTGGAATGAAGATTTTGGATCCCATTGCAATAAAGGAGATTGTAGAAAATGGAGTAGATATGCCAATTATCGTCACAAATATGAAAGATCCATCAAAGACTACTATAATCAAGAGAGTTCCAGACAGTAGAAATGATCATCCAATTAAGATAGTTACGGGAAAGGAAAATTGTGCAATTTTCAAAATTGAGACAAATTCGGCGCAAAAACTGTTAATATCACTAGAAAAAGACAAGCGATATAGTGAATATGTAATATTATCTCCATTTACAAAAGATGGAGTAGAGTTTTCAAGAATATTATTTTTAGATGGAGACTATGTCAAAAGGAATGAAAAATATTTTCTTGGATTTGATCCACTTGCATCAATTACATACAACCGAGGAGTAATTACACTAATTGGTGATGAGATGTGGAGAGTACAACAAGTAGCATCAAGGACTAGTGCAAAGATTGGTGAAGCTGGACTGAACATTTTGAATATGGATGCACAAGAAGAGACTTCAAGAATAATTATCGTGGTTGAAGATTCTAAAGATAACATTAGAAAAGCAATAAATGCGATTCATAAAGAAAAATCTGAGATTAATTTTATTTAAGTGAAAGTGGCGATACGGGCTTTCACCTGTAGCGCCATTAAGGGTTTGTTCTTGGACCTTATCTAGAGTTAGTCCGGCGTTACCCAAAACACGCGATAAGTATAGTTAGATTTTCTAGTATTTAGAGCTGATCTATATAGATCAGTTTAGCTACGCTCAGCTAAATACCACAAAATCATTCCCGCACCAATTATTGCATACCACTTGAAGTTTTTCTTGTTTAGAAAAATACTGGCTGAGGCTAGTTCATCTTGATTTAGTCTGATTTTTCTCATTTCAAAAGCCTGACCAACCAGACCAGATATTAAAAGTGCAATTGCTGTAAAACCCAAGATCCATTCCATGCTAAAAAACATACTTTGTCAAATATGTAGTTTCCAGATTTGGGATTAAATGTTCTATTCTAAAGATATTCTTTAAATTGCCATAGTATTTTCTCTCTCCTATGAAAGAAATTGGCAAGATTTGGATGAACGGAAAACTAGTTCCATTCAAAGATGCCAGAGTGCATGTACTTACTCATGCCTTGCATTATTCAACATCAATTTTTGAAGGGATTAGATGTTATGATACCCCTAATGGTTCAGCTATTTTCCGACTAACAGAACATGTGGATAGACTCTTCAATTCAGCAAAATTGTATTCTATGAAGATGCAGTTTTCTAAAAAAGAGATCACAGATGCAATTATTAAAACTGTAAAGGTTAGTGGATTAAAAGAATGCTACATTAGACCGCTGGCATACTATGGTTATGGCACAATGGGCCTTACACCAACACCAAACAAAGTTGATGTATCAATTGCTTGTTGGGAGTGGAGTATGGGAGAAGGAAAAGCAGGAAAATTCTCTGGTGCAAAATGCAAGGTTTCAAGTTGGATAAAGATAGATTCAAGATCTCAGCCAATGCAAGCAAAAGCAGCATCAAACTATGCAAATGCTGCACTTGCAAGAGTAGAGGCACTTGAGAATGGATATGATGAAGCAATAATGCTAAATTTGCATGGAAAAATTGCAGAAGGCAGTGCAGAAAATATTTTTGTTGTAAAAGATAACATTATTCAAACGCCTCCACTTTCAGCAGGGGGGCTAGAAGGAATTACAAGAGATAGCGTAATCCAAATCATTGAAGAAAACGGTGGATTTGTAATAGAAAGAGATCTTGAAAGAGATGAATTGTACTGTGCGGATGAAATATTCATGACAGGAACAGCTGCAGAAGTAAAATCAGTTACACAAATCGACAAAGTAGTAATAGGAAATGCAAAAATGGGGAAAATTACAAAAGAATTGCAAAAATCATTTTCAGATGTTACGATGGGAAAAGATGAAAGATTCTTGCCATGGTTGACTTTTATCTAATTTTCCAAGAAGTTTTTTACCCACAAATACAGTAATACAAGTATGGAATATTGTGCAACTGGAAATACACAAGAGATTTGCTGGTTTTGCAGAAAAGGCCGCCATGAAGACTGTATGAAAGAGATCCCAATGGATAACAGATCAGACGGTCCTCATGATTGTACATTTGACACAAAACTTGTTCCTTGCAAGTGTCAGCATTAAACAATTAATATCAAATACAGGACATGTGAGAATATTTTATGAATTACAACAAGGGGTTTTGGGACAAATATGCAAATGAAAATGAATCTAAATTCAATGCAGAATTTGCAAAATTTGTAAGAGACTTGGCTGTTTCATTACGTTGTACAAGTGTATTAGAAATAGGATGCGGTACTGGAATTGATTTAAGGTTATTTCCAGAAACATTCGAGGTTCATGGTGTAGACTTGAATGATACAGCATTAAATATTGCAAAAGAAAAACTTGCCAAGTTTGATTTTAAGAAATCTTCAATCACAGATTTGCCTTTTGATGATTCTTCAATTGATTTTGTTTTCACTCATCAGCTTTTGAATTATCTCGAGGATGATGTTTTAGAAAAAGGCATCTCTGAAATGCATAGAGTTGCAGGAAAATACATTATGAATTGTGAGAAATATGACGAATCAGAAAAACGAATCAATGATAATTCAAAATTTCGAAATATGCAAAAAAGATGGCTAGACTACAAAGTCAGAATTATAAGTAATGTGGACATGCATGAAGAAATAGAGCCAGATAAGAGCAGATTTACGCTACTAAGAAAACTTTAGAAAAACAGTTTCACTGTAAAGTGGATTTGGGATATATCTCTGCTGATGTTTTTGGGAATCTGACTGTGAATGTAGTAGGATTATTTTTAACTGAAATTTTTCCATGGTGTTGTTCTATGATATTTTTGCAGCTTGCCAGACCTAGTCCAGTTCCTTTTTGCTTTGTAGTAAATAGAGGTTCAAATATTTTATCTATGAATTCGTTGGGAATACCTATGCCAGAATCTATAAAGTCAATAACAGCATCATCATCATCTGTTTTGATCTTAATTTCAATGGTACCTCCTTGAGGCATTGCCTGAATTGCATTTACAATTAGATTGATAAAAACAGCATCAATCTTTATCGGGTCACAACTAGCAATAACATCTGAATCAGAAACGGTGATTGTGATATCATGTGGGACATTAACTTTATCGATTGAACCTAAAATTATTGTTCTAAGTGATGTTGCATTCAACTTTAGCGGTGAATTTCTAACGTACCCTAACACATCATCTACTTGATGAGATATTCTCTCAATACTTTTTTCTATCAGATCAAGTCTTTTAGTAATGATACTATCAGAGATTTTTGCATCTGCAGGATGTTGTTTTATCAAATCAATAGACATTTTCATGACAGACAATGGATTTCTCAAGTCATGGGCTAAACGTCCCGATAATTCTCCTATTGCTGAGAGTCGCTCTGCTTTGAGTATATCTTGGGTTTTTTCCTCAATTAGATATTCCAGATTATTTCTTTGTTCTTCAAGTTCCTTTGTTCTCATTTTAACAAATCGTGCTAGATTCTTGTTAATTGTAAGAATTATTGCAGTAAATACTGCAAGCATTGCTACAACTCCAAGCATGATATTTTCAACAGAAAGCCCTTTACCAGAATCAAAGTAAAATACACTAATCAAAGAAATAATGACAATCATAGAAAATATTATCAAGGTAAGCGGGATGCCGAATTTGGTGATTGTTTCAAATTTAATATTCTCACTGAAAAATATTTCTTGATTTTTATCATTGGAATCATTTGCCAGTTTTAAGCGACTATGCAAAGAAAATATTAGCAAAATAAAACCGTACAGATACATCAAGTCTACTGGATGTCCATCATAGTATGAGCCATCTAGTTCTGAAAAAAGATAGAATGTATCAGATACGCTATAAATTAAAAATCCAAATAACAATAACATCCAAGAATAACTTACTCCTCTTTTTGCCATAAACATAATGCCAACAATGGCAGGAGCTAACTGGAATGAAGACAATATAGGATATGAAAGGGCAATTGATTTAGAAATGACATCTAGTCCTCCTTCTGCTTCTTCTAATGCATTATAACATGCCAATAGGGACGGAATTAAAAATGCAAATGACAGAACCAATGAAAATGACCAAATTTTTTTGGTAATTGATTTTCGTGTAGGTTTTAGAGAAATTAAAAGAAAAGCAATAAAGAATGGATATGTAGCCATGTAGAAAATATCAGCTATTGATGGAAACGGATCAGCGTCATAGACATATACATATGCTGCCCAAATTTGCTCAGCTATAAACCAGAATGAAACCCCTATTGTAAAAAGTAAAAATGCTTTTGCCTGATAGTGTTTTTGTTTGTATAATTTGATTGTAAGAATGAGTGAAAATACAACTAATATTCCAGGAACAATTACGTATGCTGGAAAAGAAATCCAGAAAAATTGCGAATCATCTAAAAATGGCCTTAGCTGATAAACTAGAGTTAATGCTATAAGAGAGACTACCAAAAAAAGGACAGAATTGTGTTCTTTTTTAATTGGGTTTTGCTTTACTAAATTATCCATGAATACAACCTCTTAATTTCACATATCCTAAAGTAATAATAAGATAATATGTTTTTGTGAAATTTTGTGTTCAATATGAACAATTATTATAGAAAGATAGTTAATTATCAAGGTGTAATAAATTACACATACTGAGGCTTTAATAACATCTTAATATCATCATACTTCTGGCATGCCAAAAACAATTCTAGTTGTAGAAGACGATATAGAATTGTTAGATTTGTATGCGGAGATATTACAGGTGAATATGTATAATGTTCAAACAGCTATAAACGGTGAAGAAGCAGTATCAAAATACAGACAAATACATCCAGACTTTGTGGTGATGGATGGAGATATGCCAAAATTAGATGGATATGAGGCATTTTCTCAAATCATAGAAATGGACAAAAATGCAAAAGTGGTAATAGTGACAGGTTATTCTGAATTTGAGCCAAAAAATAAAAGAGCTCTAGAGCAAGGACTAGTTTCTGTTATTTCAAAGCCAATTGGAGTAGACACATTATTAGACTTGGCAAAGAGATACTCTGATGTAAAAAATTTGGAAAAACAAGATTTAGTTTCTAATTCAAATTTAGAAAGATCTATAAGATAACACAATAGCAAATATTTTGAATATGACAAATTCTTGGTGGGAAGGATTGCCAGAAGAGATTGAAGATGATTTAGAAATTTTGTCAGATCTGAAAAATCAAAATTGACTTTAGATTATTGTTTTTAAGTTGAAATTAATTTAACAAAAAAGCGGGTCTAGTGGCGTACGCGGGGGCGGTCGGCGGCGGCGCGTCCTGTTCCCCCTTTATTTTTTAGTCTAAATCCCTAAGTTTGAAATTCACTCGTTGGTAAAGTATGTCTTCGCTGTTTCTGGATAGAGTGGTCTCTTTTTCAGCCAAGAACGCCTTTACATTGGTTTTTGTCACTTTTTTCAATCCGTTTTCTTTGCACCAATCGATACAAGAATCAATGAAATCGGGAAGCTTTTCTTTTTCTTCTGCTGCCTGCGCTTCTTCGATATTTTTCTCAGCAATTCTCTCGATTTCACCCATTTTGAATCTAAGTTCCGGACTCGCAGAAAATCGGCTAAGAACCCCTTTCTTTGACCAAAAAAGTTCTTTCACTTGGTAGAATCCGTGACGGTCTGGCGTCGGCAGCTTCTCTTTGACAAAATCTATCAGTTCTTCTGCCAAATCTTCTTCGGATTTTTCCTTCAATTCTTTTGGAATCTCTTCCTGTTCGAAACGGCTTGACGCAAACCCTGTCTGTCTCATTGGAGCTGATAGTCTCTTGATTATGCCTGCAAATTCTTCAAACCATTCAGTAGTTTCCATTAAGGAATACTTTATCCCGTCTTTCATCCACGAGAATTTGTAAGACCCGACCTTTCCGGCGTATTTCGAAATCCTGCTTATCTCCGTCTTTAGTTGTTTCAAAATTTCTGGATTAATCGATTCTTCGTCCTCGGAATCCAAGTTTAACATGTCCTTTTCAAGAACTTTGACTTCTGCAACTATTGTTTTGACGCCTTCCCTTTTGGCGATTTCAAAAAACTGTTTAGAATCTTCGTTTTCATCCCAGAATACTTCTGTCACATTGTCAGAATCCAACGTATTCTTAGCAAAGAAAATATTGAACCCCTCCTTTTTGAGAGAATCGGTTAACTGCTTGCTTTTTGTATCTAGGGCTTCGGTCATGTTTCTGTCTTGATAGATTCTATGATTTCCGTCAACTGTTCGCTGATTTCCTTTTCCGCTCTTCTTGAAATCGTCCTTATTTCCTCGTTGGATTTCTCTATGTTGCTGCATTGCGTCCTGATAGCCTTGAATTCTTCGAGTTTGTTCTTTATTGTGCTGGCTTTTTGTATAATGAAAGCGGCATCCATCTTCTTTTCCTGAAGGGATTCAACCAAAGTTTTCAGCTTTGCCCACTTGTACGCTATATACAATATTTCTTCGTGCAACATACCGTCGCTTTCCTTGTTTCCGAGAGCGCACACTAACTGATTCCCATTGTATTCATTGAACCATCCGACGCTTTCCGGGATCGATTCCATGTTCTTGACAACAAAAATGCCGTAAGTTGCTTCCCGGTTTCTTATCGCTTCATCCATTGTATGTTGTATTTCATTGAGGGAGAATTTTCCTCCGTCTTTGAGTTCCAGAACAATCTTCTTTCCTATTTTATGACCGAGCGTCAAAACAAAATCGCCTTTCTTGCTTAACTTCACTTTGCCCGCTTTCGTTCCAGTTTTATCCAATTGGTCTCCGTGTATCCTTGCGATTCTGCTAAGTATGTGCTGGCAGTAATCTTCGAAATCGAAACCTTTCAGAGGAGTTTTAGATTTTATTTCCTCTACTGCCTCGCTTATCCCTAGTTTCTCTTTTATCTCTTCTATCTTATGTTCAAGCTCGGATTTCAGATCGTAAAGCGGTGTGCCTTCTTTGTTGGGATCGAAAAGTTCTTTCACCAATATTCCATCCTCTCCGAAATGTTCTTCCAGCAATGAAGAGAATGTTCCCTCTTCTCCGAACATTTCCTCGAGTTTATCATCAAGCTCCGACGTGACATCAGTAAAAGTGTCTTTGAATTTCGTATCTAAAATATTGAACTCTTTCTGAATGTAATCTATTTTTTCAGTGACGCCGACTGTCCTCGTAGCAACAACTCCGACCTTGGTAGACGCTTTCCTTCAGTCAAATCACCAAATGAGATTCTGATATATCCACGCCACGGCCATTCATGTTTGGATTCGTAAAACTTCAGCATACTGCCGATTCTATGGTATCTCTTTGAATTTCCGTATTCAAATCCAATCGAACTCACTTTCTTATTTTTTATATTTAGAATTAGAACGGCACCATCAGAGAAATCGAAACGGTAATTTTCTCCTCCGTCACCGTAACCACCTCGCGCATGCCAGATTCTTTTTGGAATGACTCCATAGTGTTTTAGAAGTTTTGAAAGTATCTTAACCTCTTTAGGAAGCGATTGTGCCCTTATTTTCATGCAATTGTTTTGTATTAAAAGAATAAATCTTCCACAAACCTTTTAGCTTAGTTTCGTGTAACTAATGTCGATGCGGTCTGGCATCTGGAAGTCCAATCGATGCTAGACTAAGGAACGGACACAATAATGTATGAAATCCCACAAACGAAAAGACGACTTTCCGAACCGACGAAAAAACAAAAACTTCTTTCGAACCCAGATATCAAGCGATGGTACGACAATGTATCAAGGGGAAGCCCCAACACATCTGAAATCTGGTTACGCCGACTGAGCAAGTTCTGCGAGGACTGCGAATTGACACCACTGGAATTTGCAGAACTCGGAATGAAGGATGTAAGAGCAGTAACAGACTTGATACAAGACCACATAACAAAGATGGAGGAAAAAGGAAACTCTCCCGGATACATCAAAGGGATGCTGAATGCGACAAAATCTTGGCTAAGGCAATTTGATGTCGAAATCAAAAGGAAACTAAACGTCAGAAATCCGAACTACACACCGACTTTGGAAAACGAAAGAGTTCCGCAAGGCGAAGAGATGATAGAACTTTTCCGGCGAGCGAATCTCAGAGCCGGAGTGTCGATGGCACTGATGGCAAAAGCCGGATTGAGACCTGAAGTGTTAGGAAACTACAACGCTTCCGACGGACTGATGGTCAAAGATCTTCCGGATCTTGTTGTCAAAGACGTTGCAACATTCGAAAACAAACCGGCGATGGTGAGAGTGAGAAAATCTCTCTCGAAAACAAAACACGAGTACTTCACTTTCCTCACTGACCTCGGAGCAAAAGCTTTGCTTGCATACCTTAACGAAAGAATAGTTTCGGGAGAAACTATTCTGCCAGATTCGCCAATAATCGCGCCATTCTCGAAGTATCCTAGATTTCGCGGTGCTAACGAAGGACATAAGTTCATAACGACAAAAAGACTTCTGGCGGAAATAAGAAAATGCATGCGACCTCGCTTCCGATGGAGACCGTATGTGTTGAGAGCATACTTCGACACGCAATTGCTCATTGCAGAATCCAGAGGAAAGATTGCTCATGATTTCCGGGTGTTCTTCATGGGACACAAAGGATCGATGGAGTCGAGGTATACGACAAATAAGGGAATTCTTCCAGATGCGTTGATAACGGAAATGAAAAACGCATTTCTGAAAAGCGAAGAGTTCCTTGATTTGGAAATCGAGACCAAAGAATCACAAACGAAAAACATTTCGAAGATAGAAGAGATTGTAACATCTTGTCTGATGAAGACGCAAGAAAGACAGAAAGTTGCAACTTCAGACGAAGTCGAAAAACTAATCGAGGAAGGATGGCAATATGTCGGGACATTGCCAAACGGAAAAGTCGTTGTCAAAAAACAGGACGCGCCGAAACCGTAAAAGCGGGTCTAGTGGGATTCGGACCCACGACAACCGGATTAAGAGTCCGGTGCGCTACCTGGCTGCGCCATAGACCCATAAAAATAGCAAAACCTAGAGTTGTTATTAATCTTAAGATTGTAAAAGAAATGAAAATTTAGTTTTGAGCTTTTGCTTCAATTTCAGCATACTTTTCAAGAATTGCAGTAAGTGCAGTTGAAACTGGAACATCGTTCATCTTTTTCTTTTCGGCAAGTAGTTTTTGGTATGCATCCAGTGTGATGTATACTGGAATTGAACCGTTTCCTTCAAGTAATCCTCTGACATTGTATAGTGCAGTTTCCATTCCTCTTTCAGCAGATTTTGCAAATTTTGCTTTATCCAAAATTGCTCCTAATGGACCAAATGGCATGACATAATCTACTGACATGGTCACTCGGGTTAGATTATCACCTAATGATTTGAACTCATTGGTAATTTTCCAGTTCTTAAATGGACCCTGAATCTGTTTTGCAGTAATCTTTTCATTCCTGACAAATTCAATTGTTTCACAATCCCATTCTAGTCGTTTACCGTTAAAGTCACCGATTATCCTAAATGTTGTTCCTACACCCATTCCTTCTTTGATATCCATAGGAATTACTGTCATGCCTACTGTATCATTTTTGATTTGATCAGAAACGTGCTCGGGTCTTGCAAAATAAGTAAATACGCTTTCTACAGGTGTTTTAATATCGATTGATTTTGTTACGATAGTCAACGTTTCAGTGTCTTGCCAATAAGGATTTAAAGGTTTTGAAGATTTTCCCATTGAAATTGATTAACACTATATTCATGCGAAGATATCCATATTCATAATGAGAAAATTGCGATCAGTTGGCATCATGTTTATTTTAGTATCAACTATGATTCCTTTATTTTCTGATGCATATGCACATTCAATGTTTAATTCTGCTGAAGAATTTCTTGGAGGATACAGAGTTCAGGTTGCAACGTTGCCAGAATTTCCACAGATAGGAGAAAAGTCACAGATTCTATTTAGAGTTGGAGATAGTGACTTTAACGAAGTTGATCAATTTACAATGGGTGTCAGGTTTTTTTACAATGATCAACAAATTGATGCAATCAATCCAGAATCACATAAAGGGGGTCATTACGAGATGGACTATGTCTGGGAAAAACCTGGGAATCACGTTGTCAAAGTAGATCTGTATGATATGGGCGGCAAACCAGGAATTCTAACTTATACTTTTAACATGGGTACTCAAAGTCCATTTGGATATATTTTCATAATGTCAATTACAATAGGGGCCATCACACTAGGAGTGGTTGTAGCTTATATCTACCTGCCAAAAAAAATACAATTCAAATCTAGATCGTAGACTCTATCGGTTTTTTTGAAATTCTAAATGCAAACAGTGTAGTTAACAAAACCATTGAAAACAATAGTATTCCAACTCCCAAGTGAATTGCAACAAGTACAGCATGTAGCTTTAGATCAATTACCAAAGCACCAAGAGTGATTTGTGTAACTACAAGTGATGCTGCAAAAGTACTTGTGAATTTGATTTTTCTGCCAGCATTTTTGTTAACCCAACTACCTATTGCAGTAGCAATTACAAGTGCACCAGTAGTTGCAGCAATCAGTCTGTGAGTCCATTCGATGAAATATTCTTCATTTGGCATTATTCCATTTGGACAAAGTGGCCATTCAGGACATGTCAAGCCAAGTCCAGCTGAGGAAACATATCCTCCAATAAACATCAAAGAATACAAAACAATCAGAGCTGCTAATGCAAGATATTGCAGTGCCAAACTATTCCACTATGAATGAACCTTTCATGCCTTGCAATGCATGTCCTGGAACGGTACAGATGTAATAGTATGTTCCTGGAGCACCTGCTACAAAGGTGACACTACCACTTTCACCTGGTTTTAATGGATTATTTGGAGATGCAATAGCAGAATTCCAAAGTACATTATTGAAATTTTCTGGGTCAGATGCAATTCCAAATGCATGAAATGACTTGCCAGCATTTACTGCAGAGAAAGTAACTTCATCGCCAGATTTTACACGGAATTCAGGATTATTTCCTTCTTCGCCAGGTAGTGCGTTAAATGCTAGAGTTCTAAAATCAGCTGATTCGACAAAGTCTACAGTAAAGTCATGGCTGACACCTGTTGGGGCTGCTGCTTGTACAGAAGCACCTGCTTGTGCTGCACCTACAACAATCTCTCCAACCATTCCTTGATCTCTGTGACCTGGAACTGTACAGATGTAATAGTAAGTTCCTTCCTCAGATGGAATAAATTCGGACATTCCACTTTGACCTGGTTTTAATGGATTGTTTGCACTTGCAACTTCACTTCCTGGAATAATTCCAGTAAATCCTTCATCTGATTTTGTTACACCAAATGCATGAAATGACTTTCCAGCATTTGCAACATTAAAGACAATTTCATCACCAACATTTACATTAATTGTAGGATTGTGTCCTTCTTCGCCAGGTAGTGCGTTAAATGCTAGAGTTCTAAAATCAGCTGATTCTATAAAGTTCAGAGTCACTTCCATGTGTTTTCCAGTTGCTACACCTGGTGCAAGTTCATGTTCAGGTTCACCAGCCATCTGAGCAACTACTGCAGCTGGAGTAGATATCCAATAATCCCACATGCTAAAGAAGATCACACCGCCAACAATGCAAATGCCTAGTATTATTGCCATCATTTTTCCAGTTCTTGCCGAAGTGGTCCTGTAAATTTCTTGGTTGTGTTGGTTCATTTCATATTTCTCCTAATGATGTGGGTTCTTTGCCTCATATGGGAAGTAGTATTTTCCACCTAGACTAAATGGATCATCAGTATCTGCAATCTTTCCTTTGCCAGAACTGTAAATCATGTTTATCAAGAATATTACCATACTTACACCAATAATCATAGCGCCTATTGTTGCAATTTGGTTCATAGCAATCCATTCTGGAATTGGAGGATAATCAAAAACTCTTCTTGGCATTCCGTATAGACCAAGTACATGTTGTGTAAAGAATGTCAGAACTGTTCCTACAAAGGACAATGCAAAGTGAACCTGTCCCATTCTCTCGTTATACATTCTTCCTGTTACATATGGGAACATGTAGTAAAGGAAACCGATTGAGCCAAATGCAATTGTACCCATCACAAATAGGTGGAAGTGACCAACTACCCAATAACTGTCGTGTGTTTGGAAGTCCAATGGCATTGCGGCATTTACAACGCCACCTGCTCCTGCTGAGAAGAATAGTGCAATTCCTCCAACTGACCACATCATTGGTGTTGCGAATTTGATTCTGCCATTCCACATTGTTGCAATAAAGTTAAAGACGTGCATGGCAGATGCAGGTACTGCAGCTAGTGTTCCAATCATAAATACGGTTTTTTCAGTAAATGACATTCCTGTAGCATACATGTGGTGTGCCCAAGATGAGAAACTTACCATCGATAATAATACAAAAGCAAAGATTCCAGAGCTGTGACTAAAGATTGGTTTTCTTGAAAATCTTGGAATGATTTCATACATCATTCCGATTGCTGGAATGACCAGTACATA
>Ga0209520_10000105_pt1 | contig 40861 bp, 52 predicted proteins | sample Rifsed16ft1_FD_184009 | JGI IMG/M metagenome (GOLD analysis project Ga0209520, IMG submission 184009) | Soil microbial communities from Rifle, Colorado, USA - sediment 16ft 1 (version 2) | ecosystem: Environmental > Terrestrial > Deep subsurface > Rock core/Sediment | place: Rifle, Colorado...
CCACTTTTTCAACTTTATTAAAACCAAGTCTCTTAATGGCAGATTCATAAGAAGCAACTCCTATTTGTCCTTCTTCTATTGAAATCCATAAAGGTTTTGTTGAAAAAACGTCTGTAGATAAAATCATTTTATTTTTAGAAAAATCCACAAGTAATATTGAAAATTCGCCATCAAGTAAACTTGTAAATTTATCTCCATGTTCAAGATATAAAGGAATTAAAACATCTCCATCAGATTTATAATCTCCAAATTCTTTATAATTATAAATTTCTCCATTATAAATGCAAACGACATCACCGACAACAAATGGTTGTATAGTAAAATCGCCAGTTATACTTAATAAATTGTGAATAAAATTATATCCACCGACATTAACATGATTAGTATTATCCGGACCTCTGAATCTATTAAAGTAATTAATATATTCAAGATTTTCTATTGGTTTAGACGTAAATAATATACTGCACATATCTGTTATTAATTAAAAAAACACATTAAAATTTTTCTTCTTTTAAAATTTTCTTTCCAATCCTGAATATTGTTTTTAAAATCAAAATTTTTCTTTTTATGAACAAATGTCATTCCTAATGATGAAAAATTCGTTTCTATTTTTACATATTCATCTTCATGAATTAAAATTAATTCATCATTATTTATATTTCTTGATTCGGGTAATAAATTTATTTTAAAAAACTCGCTAACTGCTTTATCTGGAGTTTCCCAATCAATTCCTCCATAATGGTCAAATCCAAGTCCTGTATTGCCGGCGAACTTACCTGCACAATTATGGTCTGATTTATGTATGTAATTTTTCCAGCTAGTATCATGGAAAACGGCATATCCACCTTCTTTTATTAAGTCATACCAAAAATAAAGTTCACATAAAACTTGTTCTTTTGCATGAACAGAATCAAAAAAAACAAAATCAACTTGACCACCTTTCCAATTTTCTCCAACCTTAACAGAGTCCATTTTCATATAAGTATAATTAGGATGATTAGTTTGAAAATATGGTATTGGATCAATTCCATATATTCTATTGTTATTTTCTGTTGCATAATTCAACATTAATAAAGAACTTTTACCTTCTTCTACTCCTATATCTACTATTGTTCCATTTTTAATTGAATCAAATATTTCCATCAATTTTTCAGTAGACTTACATCCAAGTTCTGAATTTTTTATGTAATTTATTTTTTGCTCTGTTAAATACATTTTATTTATATTATAAATGATGAATGATGTCTTGTTTGAGGGATTAAATCATTATACCCTATATTGTTTGTTTTTGGATTTATCCCATTCGCATAACCTGGCATAACAGAAAATTTTATACCTGTTTTCCACAAACAAAAAGGAAAACTTATTTGGTCTCTGGAGCTATATTTGCAAATTTGTTCCCACCACATTAAATTAAAAGTAGTTGTTTCAAAGCAATTACGTCTAACTATTACCGGTAACTCAAAAAGTCCAAAGTCAAATGGAAAATCCAATTTTTGATATTCTTTAATTTGATTAGTTACATTCACCGTGTGGTCATAATTCAATTTTATAATCTCATTAGCTTCACTATAAGCACACCCTCTTTGATTGTGTTTAAACACGGCTAAACAAGAATCTTTTAAGTATTTATCTGCTAATTCTTGAGGATTAGCAACAACATCATGTGTAGCATCAGTCCAAAAATAAAAATCATATCCCGGAATAAATAATTCAGGCATTATTTTATAAGGCTTTGCTTTTCTCCTGTTTGAAAAACGTTCATCATTTGTAAAAGGAAAAATTTTCAATTGTTTCCACGGATAAATCTGTTCTTCGATAGGTTCATCAACAAAAGCAAAATAATCAGCATTTTCATGAACCACCGTTGGAACTGAAAGTTTATCTCTGTTTCCAGACATAGCTGTTAATATAGCAATTTTATTTTTCAATTGTTGTTTAAATTAGCTTTTAGTTTCTCCATATTCAAAATTCCATCCACATATTCTTTAGATATTGCAACTTTTGGTTTCCATCTAAGAATTGTTCTTGCTTTATAATTATCAGCCAATGTTTCTTTTGGTTCTAAAACATTACCAATATATTTTTTTTCTCCTCCAAAATAAGAAGCAATTTCGTTTATTGAAGTGTTTTTACCAAAACCAATATTAAAACATTGACCATTTAATGGTATGTTTTTATTATATTTCATTGCAAGAATATTAGCATTAACAACGTCTGAAACATGGGTAAAATCCCTCTTTTGTTCTCCATCATTTGTTATAGTTAATGCTTCACCGGCCATATGTTGTCTTGTGAATATTCCAAGGATTGTACAATATGCTCCCGATGTTGGTTGTCTATTTCCAAAAACACTAAAATATCTCAGACAAACAGTATCAAGACCATAAATTTTACTATAAAGCTGACAATATTGTTCTCCAATTAATTTTTGTAAAGCATATGGACTAATTGGGTCTGGAGTCATAGTCTCTTCAAATGGTAATTTGTCTCCGTTTCCGTACACTGAAGATGATGAACTAAATATAAATCTTTTTACAGTTTTTGCTCTTGCAGCTGAATCAAGAAGTTTTAAAGTAGCTTTAACATTATTATCATTAAAACCTAATGGATCAATAATTGATGGTTGTACTCTTGCTTTAGCTGCTACATGGAAAACATAATCAACATTTTTCATTATCATATCAAGAGCATCCGTTGGTATTGTTACCAAATCTTCATTTATGAAAGTGCATTTGAAATTTAAATTTTCTTTTTTTCCAGTTGAAAGATTGTCAATGCCAATCACATTATGTCCTTGTTCTATTAATTTATCAGCAAGATTACTTCCAATAAAACCAGCTATACCCGTAATTAGAATTTTCATAAAACAAATCTATGTGATTTTTATTTAAAAGTCAACAGTCTGTAAATTATTCTTGAATTTTAAAAATGTATTATTTAATATTTTATGATTTTTAAATCTTAAAATTGTTTTTTTGTTATTATTACATAATTTTTTTATGGCTCTCCTTGTTATCTTTAATAATTTCTCTGCCTCACTTAAACTTTTCCATTCTTTTAAAATATTTCCACATAAATCAACTTGAATTATTGCTTTACAATCCTTTCTTATGTTTTTTGTCTTTTGAAATGTGATGTCTTTTTCATTTTTAAATTTGAATATAAATTCATTTTTATAAACCTTATTATTTATGCAATAATTTTTAAGTGTAACGTATGTGCTTTTTAATTCTCTCACCAAATCACCCATAGACTTCCATTCTTTTATAAGAACTAACTTTATATCATATTGGCATATAATTTTAGCTCTTTTTATATTTGAATTTATTAATATTTCATTGCGTTTACCAAAAAAATGATTTTTTTCACCACTTATAGATTGGCTATTTTTAAAATTTCTTTCTTCTTGTCTTTTGTTTGCTTCTTCAGTGCCATATTTTTCTGTCCATAAACTATATAAACTTCTACCATACATAGAGTTGCTATCACCAGCATATTTACCTTTTCTAATAAAAGAAGCATTTGCTTTTTGTTCACTTGTCAGCGTTGCCCCTAATGAACTTGAAGCAACTCTTCTAATATTATATCCTAGTTTTTGAAATTTATTATTATCTTCATTTGCAAATAATAAAGCATTTAAATAAAGCTGTTCTATAAAAACTAATTCTTTTCTTAATTCTTCTTTGTTAAATATTTCTGCAAATTGTAATGTGTGAATTATTTCAAAATTAAAACTTTCTTTTTTATATTTATTCCAAGCATTTTGTAATTTTTTTGAATGATGTTCGTTTTTTAATAATTCCCTTTTATGTATAATGTATCTTCCTTCTAAATCATAAGAACTTCCGATATAAAGTTTTCCATTAATTTCATTCGTTATTTTATAAACTCCAGCTATAATTTTATTTTTCATTTTTACCTCCACTTTCATTAAAATAATTAACAAGAATCCAATTAATAAGTTTAGATTTATTTAAATTATATTCAGATAATTTTTTAAATTGATTATCATCAATGGTAATTGATAATTTTATTTTGGATTGGTCTATTGTTTTGTTATTTATACTCATTTATTTGTTTTTAAATAAATAGAGATAAATAATCAAAAATCATATTTATATTACTTTTTCCTTAAAAAATTTTTCAACATATCCTCTTCATTTTTAATAAAATTATCTATTAAAAAATTAATAAGTTTGGATTTATTAATTTTCTTTTCTTCCATAATGTTATTTATTGCTCTGTCTAAAGTAATTGATATTATTTTTTTATTTTTTTTCATTATAATTATTTTATTCAGAAAATTTTTTAATTTTAATCTGTTCAAGTACATCCTTTACTCTTTTCTGCCAATCATAATATTCTAATGCTTTATTATAGTTTTCTTCTATGGTTGGTAACATTTCTTGATATGTATTCTCATTTACGTTTTTACAAATTTCAATACACTCCTTAATGTTAGAAAATTTTATTATCCCTTTTTCATTAAAATATTCACCAATATTTGGACATCCACAATAAATCGGAATAGTTTTAGAAATGAAACAATCGAGTAATTTTTCTGAAAACCAGTTTGCTTTTACATCATTTTCAATCGCTATATGAAATTGTGAATTAAACAATTCATCTTTATCATTACCTATGATTGGATTTCCTAAAAGCTCACCTGGTTGTCCAAATGAACTCGCAAAGAATTTTTTATTAGGAATTTTATCTTGTTCATACCACAATTCCTGTCTCATAACTTGGTATTTTGTCCAAATTTTATGACCTACAATCGTTGATATACTAAAATCTTTAATATATTCCTTGTTTGATGCCCATATAGAATTGAAAGTAAATAATATTGCGTTGTCATATTTTTCAATAACATCTTGGTTATGAGTTAAAATATAATCAAATAATTTATCATATTTTGGGAGGTGTTTACAAATTCCAGAAATAACATCAGGCTCAGATAACATTAAAATATTAACTTCATCACTATTGATTACCGGCGGAATTGTATCTATATATAGATTATATTGAATTTTTGAAGAAAAATCTATTCCTTGTACATAACTTCCTTCTGGGAAAATTTTTATTGGTTTCATTTTTTATAAGAGTTTAAAGCTTCATCACTATTTGCATCATGATATAAATAATTATTCCAAAACGCAGAAAATTCACCCATGTTTGGTTGAGCCATCCAACTCAAAAATTGATTAGAAGCATCATTTGTATTATATCCGGTGCCTTCTCTGTGGAAAATATTTATAGAATCGTCGATTACACATCTTAATTTATTTTTAAGACACATAAACCCCTTAAGAGCGTCAACGCCGTGTCCGAGCTTATTAATATTAACATCTACAGGATAGATTTGTTCAATTATTTTTCTGCTTGCAGCAAATAAAAAACCTTCAACAAAAAGGACATCTCTAAGTCCTCCTGATTGTCTATTTTTACAATGTTTATGAGATTGTCCGGTTGATGATGGTGAATAAACTCCAACATCCTCTGGTAATGCATCAATATTAATTTTCAATTTTTCTACATCTGATTTTTTCATAACAATATCAGAGCAAATTAAAAATAACCAATCATAATTTTTTTCAAGCATTTCTTGAGAAGCTCTATTGAACAATCCTGAATATCCTACGTTTTCTAACTTTATATCAAAATCATCAGGTTGTTCTTTTGAGCCACTATCGATAATTAAAACCGATTCAAAATGTTCTTTAAATATGTTTTTTAAATTAATGGCTTCATCATTTAAGTTGTAATTTACAATTGTTACTAATATATTTTTACTCATATCGTTATGTTTTTAAAATTTTTCTACAATCACTTTTCTTGTTTCAGCTACTGCATTTATGTGAGATGTTATTCTTTCAAGATTTCTATTAGTGGCTTCTATTTTCTTCATTATGTCTTCTGAAATTGTTTCAGAAGTTATAAACATTGGTGCATTAATACACTCTACGCGAGTTTCTTGATCACAAACTGGTATTACATATTGTATAACTTTATCCTTATCATCTTCTTTTAGCTCAATCATTCTTTTGACATTAGCCATATATTCAGTCATTTCATAATTTTCTACATTACCAACATTTATATAGAATACAAGTATTGTTTTATCAAGCATTTGTTTGAAATTTAATGTTTTGTTTTAAAACTGTGATAGCAATAGGAGGCACATTTTCTATTAAATATACTCCTGGAATCTTTTTTTCTCTATCCTCAAGAATATATAAATTTTCTTTTTTTAAGTCTTTAATCTTTGACGTTTCTATTTCTAAAATCACATAAGTATTTTCTTTATTTACTTTAAAAATGTCTTTCATTTTTTTAACACTATTTTTGGTTAGTCCGAAATATAATCTTTTCTTATTAAGTGTTTCATCTGGGTATTTTTTAGGGCTCAAACCCATTTGTAATATATTTTCAACATCATTTTTATCACAAAGATGATATAATTTTTCTGGATTTTTATTTAATTGGGTATCAAATCTCGGTTCTATAAAAAAAGTAAATTCTTCTATATCTTTTAATTTTCTACCTAAATATCTTTCTAATGAATGGCGAGAACGATATTCTATAAAATAAGGGGTTTTTATGTTTTTTTGTTTAATTCTTATTTCGGATATATAACAAGAATCATCATCCGAATGTGACTCTAATCTTTCCACAAAACGTCTATTAAAGTGAGTAATATAAATAATAATCGTATTTGTTTTTTTATTTATCTTCACTTTAAACTCCTCATCATTGTTAGGTTTAAAGTAATGATAAAAAGAATTTTTAACTTCCAACAATGACTTTGATTTATATATTAAAGATTCAGAATTAACAAGCATTCTTTCGTAAATCCTGATTTGATTAAATATAATAGGTTTATATTCTTCTTCTTTCAATTCTTTTAAATTATTTTCTTCCATTTGTGTTTATTTAAAAAATTCAATTTTTTGTTCTAACACAGTTATTGCATCTGGAGGAATATTCTCTAAAGAAAAAACTCCTTTGTTTTTAAAATTAGGGTCATCAAAAAATCTTAAATTACTTTTATTTAAATTTTTTTCTCTTAATTGTTTTAATTTTTCAACATCTATCTCTAATAAGCAAAATACATATTCATTCTCTTGGTCGTATTTTTGAATTTCACTTCCGATTCCTTTTGCACCTTCTCTTGAAAAGGCTAAATAAATTCTATCTGGATGATTTGATATTTTAGAGCCACTTCTTGGTGTTAAACCAATTTTTAATATTTTAGAAAGATTTACTTGTGGACATAAATGAAAAAGTTTATCTGGTATTTTATTTATTTCTTTATCAAATTTAGCTTCTATTACAATAGATAACGATACTAATTTATCTTTTTCTTTAAATATTTTTTCAAAATCTTCTATACTATATTTTTTGTAACCAACTTTTCTATCTATTTCTGTACTATATCCAAATTCAGATATAAAATAACCAAGATTATTTAAAATAATAAAGAAATTTTCTAATATCTTATTATCAAACCACAATATATCATTAACAACAATGGTATCTGTTGTTTTGTCAATTTTTACATCCAATTTTCTTGGATATTCTTCTCCGTCATAAATAAATTTCTGTTTTTGAGACCAGAATTTTAATCTACTCACAGCAACATCCAATGGAACAGTTTTTGTAAGACCCTCATCAATTAATAAATCATCTTCATTCATCACTTTCTCTACTACTTTTTTTACTATTTTTCTTATTTTATCACTCATGTTTCAAATTTCTTTAAGCATTTGTTTCAGTTTTTTCTATTGTTTTTACTTCCCTTGTAGGTTTTGGAATGTATGCCCAGCAACCATCAACATTCGAAAAATCCATTTCAGACAATTCTATTTGTTTGTCATTCTGATACATTTCGTTTATTTGTTTTTGGTCAGGACCTGCAACATCTTTAACTACAACACTATGATTAAATGAGCACATTTCATTCCTTGGAAATGCTTCGAATACTTCAAAAAGATTTTCTTCAATTTGGTCAGGATTTTCGAAAGAAACTTGTTTAAGCATTTTAAGTAATTCTCTTGTTCTGAATATGTGCGCCTCAGTTGAAAACGGGAATCCAAAATCAAGGTAGAGCTTTGACCAGTTCCACTTCATTGTTTTTCCATCTTCTCTGTCAACAATATCAACCAAACTATTAGCAGTGTTCATATTTCTGCATAATTTAGTATTTTTACCTAACCTCAAAGAAAAACACAATGCATTTTGTTCAGATTCCATAATTGAGTTAATAGATTTAAAATCTTCTGAATTATAAAAAATATTATCATCTCTCAAAAACATACTCAGTTCGGAGTTATTTTGTAATATCCTCAATACAGCTTCTTTAAAATTTGAATAGCCTGTCCAATTGATATTTAAATCAGAAAATTCTGTTTTTAAATTTTCATACAATGGTTCATAATCAGATTTAAATGACCTATGAAGTACATGGAAATTAAACTCATTAACATAATTTTTTCTTATGCTCTGAAGAAGTATTCTTAATCTGGCCGGATTATTTTCGCTAAAAATTATTGTGTTTATCATATTTGTTTTTTATTAATTTACATTAGTATGTCCCAAGTTATTATTTCATCAACCTCTGTTGAATTTTCTGCATTTATATGACCAGTAGCTCTAATTCTAAATTTCATTTCAAATTTATTTTTAGTAAGCTCTTTCACTATTCTTCCGGAAGGAGTATCAAATACTGTTATTTTGCCATATATTTTTCTATCTTTCAAAAACACATTTTCTATTGAGTGGCTTACGTTTGACAAGTGAATATCTAACGAAACATGTTCTGTTCCATGCAAAAACTCTCCAACAAACCTTTTTTTTTCTATTTTATCTTTCAAATATTCAATCGATTTATCTACAGAACCAACATCTATGTTTGGATAACCCCAAGTATTTAAATCAGTTAACATAACAGCAGTTAAATATGGATTATATTTTTCAAATAAAACTTCCCGAGTACAAACCCTATCTGATTTATTGCAACAATCTATTATATTAAACTTATCCATTTATATATTTTTTCATTGTATTAAATATGTAAAGCTCATTTTTGTAATATTTAGACTTAATTAAGGACAAAAACTCTTTATTATCTACATTATAATCATATCCGGCATCAATAATTCTTTTTTTGGCATTAATATTCATAATTCTTTCAAAATTCTCAATTAGGTCAATCATTTTAATTTTTTCACTAAAACAAACATTAATTGTTTTGTTTTTTAACTCAGAATCAATTAACGGAGTAAGATACTTTGACACATCTTCTATATCTATTATATATCTTGATGCGTTTTTCTGTATCTCTATCTCTTCGTTGTTTTTAATTTTATTTAAAAAGAAATTAAAAAATGTATTTTTATTTTCTGCATTTCCAATAATGTTAGGTAATCTAAAAATAATATAGTTATTAAAATTCTTAGATATTATGTTTTCAATATTGATTTTATGATTTATATATTTTGAATTAGATAAACTTTTATCTTCAATACTTATGGTGCTAAAATATATGAATTTTTTTTCTGGATTTTTAGAATTTATATCAAGCAACATTTTTTCTTCTCTTTCAAAACAAAGAACACTTTCTTCTTTTGAATTGGAAACACCGGATGCAAAAATTATAACATTGTCATTATTAATATAATGACTAAATGCTTTTGCTATCATTCCTGAACCTATGACCATATTATAAAGCAGTTTTGGTGGTATTAAGTTGTTCGTCAACATAATCAGCAACCAAATTTCTTGCTTTGTCCAAAAAATTTACTGCATCCGTTAATCTTACGTCGCATCCTATTTTTTCTACCTCTTGCATTACATCGAATATTGATTTTTCTGCTGATGTATTTAAATCCAATCTATTTCGTCTTGGGAATTCGTTTTTCATAGTTTGCCGTTACTTATAACTTTGTATTTGTTTTAAAGGCACCTTATTACTCACTTCTCTATGAACTGCCCATTGAGCTTCTTGATTTATTTTATCTTCTGAAATAGGGTTATCTCTATTATACATATATAGAATGGTTTCATTGAATTTCAATTTTTCAAAAGGAGTTAGCTCTAAAAGACAAAACATCACAGCTGTATCCCAACTCCATTTATACATTTCAAAATCCTTGTCTTTTAAATATAGGAAATCTGGGTCTTGTTCAGCTATTTTATGATATACTCCAGCTCTCCAAGTTCTAAGGTGAGAAATTCTAAAAGGTGCTTTTCTTACATTTTTATATTCTTCCATAGAATAAGCAGAAGCACATCCTTTTTTTCCGTCTGTCCATCTGGCTTGACCATAAGTAATCCAACAGTCATTTTCATTGTAAAGGTTATTTATGTGAGATAATACTTTTTTGTTTATTAAAAAATCATCACCATCAAGTAAAACAACAATATCATCAGGGTCAGTACAAAAATTCATAACCGCATTGTGAATGTTTGGTAAAGCAGTGTTTTGCTGACTAGCTCTCCATGCAACAATGTTTTTGCATTTTGTTATTTCTAAAATTGCGTCTTTTTTTTCTATGATTAAATTACCATCAGAATCTTTCTCTGGGGAACCATCTTCTTTCATTTTATAAATGCATCCAGGTATTTTAGAAAAAGAGGAATCGGTCGAGGAATCATCAATAAATAATACTTCATAATTTTCATAATCCTGTGTTAATACTGAATTTATAGACAATTCGAGAAATCTGCCTGGGTTATAAAAAGGTACAATTACCTTTATTTTGTTAAGTTTCTTCTCCATTATTATGTTTTTCAACAAATTAAACCTATTTATTCGAGAAAGTCAACAGGTAAAAAAATTGTTGATATTTTAATTTTTCTTTCTATTTAATTAAAAAGCATTTAAAAATGGCTACAAGTAAAATAAATAAAAATAAGGTTCTTGAATTAATAAAAGAAGAGGCCTATATTATAACCAGAAAAAAAGAACTTTTCGAGGAAGTTAAAAAAATCGAAGAAGAACTTAAAAAAATTAACGAATGCATGGGTCTTGTAGGTCAAGGATTGGTTGGAACCATGGGTTTTGCAAGTCCAAATGATGCAACAAAAAAATCACATTCTGGTTTTGTAAATCCAATGAGCATTTCACATATTGAACAATTGGCAAAAGACATGGGAATTGATAATCCATATAATTCTAAAGAGTCAGAGGGTTTTGGAGATGAATTTAATACAAAAGATTCCGAAGGAGACGATTCAATTAAACAAGAAAACGAACTTCTTAAAAAAGAAATAGAGCAATTAAAATCAGCGCTCAGCAACAAACAATAAACAAACAACCAAAAATAATCTAAAAAACATCAAAATGGCAAAAATTAAAATCAAAAAATCAGATTTAGATAGAATTATCAAAGAAGAAACTACTAAATTCAAAAAAGCTATTATTCTTAAAAAAGAATTAGCTTCTATTAAAAAACAACTTAACCAACTTAATGAAGTTGAAGCCGGTGGAAGTGAAGAACCTACTGGAGGAAGCAATCTTACACCTGCAGAAACACAGTTTGTTAAAGATAAATTCCAACATAAACCAAAATTTCATAATCCATCAAAAAATCCTAATACGATGATGGAAGATGACGAAGAAATTGAAGATACTGAAATCGAAGATACTGATATGAATTTAGATACTGACGGTGACACAGAAATGGATATTGACACAGACGTTGATGATGATGGAAAAATAGATAAAGCTGCTGTACTTAGTGCAATTGAAGACCTTAAAATGGCTCTTAATTTATCCGGAGATGCTGGTGATGAAGGCTTAGAAGATGCTGGAAGCGTAGAAGATTTAGGTAGCGAAGAAGGTGTTGAAGAACCAGAAGAAGGAGAAATTGAAGGTTCAGAAGAAGCTGAAGTAACTGATAAAGAATCTGATGAAGAAAACACAGAAGATAATGAAGAAGGTGATGAATCTTTCGAATTTGAAGAAGAAGGTGTTCAAGAAAACCTTGAGGAGCCTATCGTTGGAAAAACTCCTGTTCAAAATGCTCAACAAGATAACGTTAATGATAACATGGAAAAAACCAACGACCCAAAGGCTGGTGGTACATTAATGGAATCAGAAAAGAAAAGAATGGCAGTACTTGCCGGAATCATAAAAGGTTAATTTAGAATGTTGTTTGTTATAAAATGGCTCTGGAACAATATTTCAGAGCCATTTATTTAATTAAAAAAAATTTTTAAAAAAGTTCAATTTTACATTTAATAAAACTATTTACTCTAAAACCAACAAACTAAAATGATAATATTATATAACCCAAACACAACTAATCCATTTAGCGTACAATACGTTAATAGTGAACAAGTATTTAGAAAAGAAATTCTTCCAAATCATCTTGTTGGATTCAGACACTTAACAGGAGCTACTCAAATTGTTAATTCGCAAGCATTAATAAATGAAGGAGTTTCTATTTTTGACCCTATAAATAATATTGTAACTAATTTAGGAAGTTACACAACTGGTTATACAGGATTTATTGTACATAGTGGCTTAACAATAACTAAAACATTAGTAACAACACCAACTGGATATACATTCATAACTTCTGCATCAACTGGAACCACATTAGCTAACAATACTGCATCATCTGTAGCGGTTGGTAATTCTGGATATACTGAATTTAGTGGTTCAGTATCAACATTAGCTTGGTTTAATTCTGTGTTTACAGCAACAGCATTTAGTGGTTACGGAATAACTGTTTCTGGACAAAGTGCATTAGTGTCTGCAACCGGTGATACAACAATAATTTTCTCAATATCTTCTAGTACATTCAGTTCAAATGTTGCAAATACATTATTTGTTGACAATAACGTAAAAAGAGAAAATTATTTAACAGCTAGTGCGTTTAGTGCTAATACAGCGTTTACGACATTAAATGGTTTTGTTCTTTCAGGAAATTAATTCAAAATAATTTTATTATTAAACCCTTGGATTTAATTATTCAAGGGTTTTTTGTTATATTTGTATTATGGAATTTACATTAGAAGAAGATAAAAACTATAGTTACGTACCAAGAACTGTAGTTAATGCCAAAGAAGCAGATATAACTTTTGCTATAGCAATTAATTTCAAATCACCAGGAGAATTGTTAACTAAAAAGTTGGTTCTAAAACATAACAATCTTTATGTTCCTGTGGCTCCAAATGGTGACATTAATTTAAAAGCAGATAAAATAGTAAATTTTATTAATAAAAGATTTTTAGGGGTTAAAGATGTATTAACTTTCAATATTGCCGGAAATGGTATCTTTACGATGAAAGGAATAATGACACAAGAAGAATGTGATGATTTTACTTATAATCTATTATACAATATAATTAATCATAAATCTTTTTTAATAAAAGTAAAATCCATTCGTTCTGGTGGCCAAACAGGATTTGACGAAAGTGGAATAAGAGCCGGAATTAAATTAGGAATAGATACAATAGCTTATTATCCAAAAGATTTTAGAATAAGAGACATAAATGGAGACCGAACCCAAACAAGAGAAGATGTGTATAAGCAATTTATTATTTAACAAAAAATCATCAATTAAGATGACTTTTGTAAGACTTGCTCAGAGTATTGTCCTGTCTTTTTTAAAATTAAAGACTTATCAAGTTCAACCCAGTCCTTTTCGGAATTTCCAGTTCAACCCCTGTCTTTAAATAACTGTTTAATATTATTCAGATTTTTTCTCTCATTTGTCGCATGTGTTCTTCCATTATTTTCTCTGCTTCAGCATCATGTCTTTTCCAATATTCCTCATCTTTTATTCGTTGTTTATTGAAAATTAAATTATCTTGAATTTTTTCTTCTTCTGTTAACGGCGGAAGAGAATTTCTTTTTAAAAACTTCCAAGCATATTTTTTTGTTACAGGATTAACACCTTGTTTTTCTATTACATATCCATGATTCATAATAATGGCAACAAGATTATCATAATATTCTTTTTGTTTTATATTTTTATGGTCTTCAAAAGTTTCCATAAAAAATTTATCTGGCGTTTCCATTTTTAATAATTGTTTAAGCATTTCCTTTAATTTTGGCATAAAAATATTTTTTCCAACTAAATCTTTTGGTAAATATTTTTTAGCTATCTCTCTATCATATATAGATTTCGGTTTTGATGTTATTCTTGAATTGTCTATATCAGTTAAGTTAAAATAAAAAACAAGTTCTAAATAACCGCTCGGAGAGCCAAAAGATAAAATCAAATTCATCCTATGTTGTTCATTGTTTTCTAAATCAATTCCAATCTCAAGAACAATTGCATTTTTTTGTTCTTGCCATTCATTATTGTTAAATTTAGCAGAAACCTCCATTTCTTCATTTAAGAATGGATATTTAACCAACGCTTTCATTCTTTTTATTTCATTTAAAAACTTTTTCATCTTTAAATAACCATTCTACTATTAGAAGGTTGATGTGTTTCAAAACTTCCTCCGCAGCAACTACAAGTATACACTTTTACGATTTCAGTAACTGGTGCAGTGAACTTAGAGGAGTCAAGCAATAAATTTGAATTGCCGGCAACAACTGTTTTTATTGATTCTGATAGTTGTCCTACGCAACCATGTGGGCATATTTTTTTTTCTATAAGCATGATATTTTATTTATAATAAATATGGTTAAGAAATATTATAATCTCTACATCTTTTTAAACCATTCAATAAGTGCTTATATTTTTCTGTTTGTCTTGCTGTTTCATAAGCTTTTGGATATTTTGTCGATAATTCTTTTATTGTTTTACACTCACTTATACATTGTATTAATTTTTCTTCTGTCCACTTTTCCCTTTGTTCTAAGTGTGCATATAAATGTTTTAAATCATGTTTATAACAATAGTTATAAACACCGCATTTTTCGTCTTTAATAAACTCTGTCAATGTGCTATATTTACTTATACAATTCATACAAGATTCAATTGTATAATCACCTTCTCTAATTATAGTATATCCTGCTTTCCGTTTCCGCTTTAAATCATTTAATAAATAATCTAATCCCATTCTCATTACGGCGCTATAACAACTGTCTGAATTTTTATGAAAATCAGTATAAAATTCATATTTTTTTATTTCTGCTATTATTGTTTCTAAATTCCATTCTTCTTTTTGTTCTCTGAGGTGTTCTAACAAATGAGATAAATTGTGGCTATTAATATAGCCATAAATAGTTGCTTGCTCTTTTGAGAATTTTGAGATATTACCTTTGAAATTTTTGATAATTTCTTTTATATTATTAATAAAATTTTCATCATATACATATACACGATATTTTCTCTTCATATGAGAGGTTAGTTCATATATTATTTTATTACTCCTCAACAATGTTACTATGCTTGGTTCTTTTTCTCGAAATTCTTTATAATCGTCATATTTCAAGCATATATTTCTTATATCTTCTAAATTAGGAACTATTTTAATATAATCTACTTTAAAATTTAAAATCATATCTTTTGTTATGTTTTTATAACTCATTTTATTTATAACATCCAGATTATTAATAAGTTGATTTTTAACATCTTCTTCATATTTTCTGTTATTTTCTTTTATGGTTATTAAAAAAACATTTTTTTCTTTACATAATTCAAATTTATTTACTTCATCATTTCTGTGCCATCTTTCTCCATTATATTCAATGGCTAAATTATATTGTTCAAATAAAATATCAATTTCGTAAGGTGTTATTAGTTTTCTGTCGTTATATTTACATCGAACATCAAATAATCCTTCCATTATTTGTCGTATTATTAATTGTGGCATACTGTAACTTTTAATTAACATATGTTCACAAGCTTTTTCAAGAATTCCCATTCTAATAGCTGCGGCACGAGCTCCTGGAAATTTATTCATAAATTCAGTTCTTGTTTTGCAGGTTATACTTTCTTTTAAAACGTCATCTTCGGTAAAGTATTTTCTCTTATAGTATTTTTTATTATATTTTTTTATCATTTTGCAATTCTTTTATTATAAATTCTCTTATGTGTGTTGTTGGGTTTATTTTCCTTTTTTTACAAAAAAAAATATGTTCCTCCTTCAGAAGAGGTTCAACCCTACATTTTATATAAACATTTTTAGTTATTATTTTTTTATGTCTTCCCATTTTCGAGTACTCATTTATAAATAGTAAAATTTTTTATAAAATCATTATAAAAAATAAATTTTTACTTATACCTATCTAATATTTCTTTTATCACAGAATTTCTAACAACATCTTTATTCTCAAAATGAAAAATGCCTATTTTATCAATACCCTCTAACTTATTTAGTGCATCATATAGACCACTCTCTTTACTGTTCTTAAATTTGTCCGATTGTTCTAAGTCCCCGCTCATAATAAATTTTGAATGATGTCCTATTCTGGTAAGTATCGTTTTAACTTGTCGTGGCGTGGCATTCTGCATCTCTTCGAAAATTAAAATTGTTGAATCTATATTAATTCCTCGAACGAAGCCAAGAGGTAATATTTCTAAAAACCCTTGTTCTTGCAGTTGTTTAACCTTTGCTTCACCTATTATTTTTCTAAATAAATATAGTGTTGAAAAAACATATGGCGCCAGCTTTTCCTCTAATGAGCCCTTCAAAAAGCCTATGGCTTCGTCTGCTTCAACAGCTGGAGTACATATTAAAATCTTATAAAATTCATTTTTATCTGACTTCAAAAGTTCAAGAGCTTTTACGACAGAAATTAAAGATTTTCCAACACCAGCAGGTCCGGAAGCTATTATAATTTCTTTCTGGTCTAAAAGTTCATAGAATATTTTTTGATTTTCTGTTTTTGGATTGAAGTGGATTTCTCCTATTAAAAGTTCCAATACTCTTTTGGTTTCGTTCTTGTAGTCAGAACTGCCATTTTTGTTTTTTTTGTTTTTATTAACTGCCATTATCGAGGTTTTATGTAAATATGTTGTTTTTTTAATCTATTTATCATTAAAGGAAAAATCCTGCATCATGAGTGAAAAAATTAACCAGACTGAATTAGAAGAACTGATAAATAAAAAAATCAGAGAAAAAGGTCTTACCAATGATATTAGCCAAGAAACAATATCTAAGATTAAAAATAATATCTGTTCACAATTAAAAAAGCCAGAATTATCAGAAGCAGCTCCTGTTGAACAACCTGTAGTAAATACAGCACCAGTTACTAATCCGGTTCCGGAAAAATCCATTACTTCTCCAGAGTCAATAACAAAAACCACAACTATAAGCAAAGATACTATCGACTTAGCAAAAAGAGAAGGGGAGTTAGAAGAAAAAGAAAAAGAATTTGCTCAAAAGCAATCTGAATTAACTTTAAAAGAAAAAGATTTATTAGAAAAAGAACAAGCATTATCATATAAACCTCAAATTCCTGCAATTTTAGAAGGAATTGGTAATGAAAAACTATTTGTATTTGACGAGAACGAAATAAGCTTAGGAGCAGAAGCTCTTTCTACTACACCATTTAGATTAATGTCTAATCCGGACGACAAACGTTCTATGATAGAATTATGGGCAACCGAGGGTAAAAAAGGAGCCGATTTATATATAGTTAAATTTGAAAAATCAGGAGAAATAGTATTTAATCCATTTGAAGGTACTGCTACTTTTACGAAAAAACCATTTGAAGATGGTGAAGTTCCGGAAAGCGTTCCTGAAAATTTAGGTTTAACCCCAGCAGAGGCACAAGCAAGCCAAGAATCGACAGAACAAATGAAAGATTCTATTGAACCAAAAATAGACGCAACATTACCAGCATCTGATAATATGGGATTAAATTCCACTGATTTAGATCAACTAATTAAAGATAGACTTGATTCTATAATCAGAAGTCACTTTTTAGAAAAATATCCCAAGGCTTAATATGATTATTTCAAAAAAATATAAAAATAACTTACAAAGACTAGCGGGATTAGTTCAGGAAAACATTGAATTTAATTCAACTAATGGTCGTAGTGAAACTGGAACATTGAGTTGGTATGCAGAAGAATATATTTTAAACTTAGCTAAACAAATTGTTAATTCATTAGATATAGAAATTTCAAAAGTAGAAGGTTCAATATTGCAAATAAGCAAAAGTGCTACAAAAATAGCTTCTAATACTTTTACAACAAAATTAAATGTAAGAAATACAAATCAAATTGAAGAGCCGGTAGAATTCTTACTAACCATATCAGTTAATTTTGAACAAAATTCAAATACATCATTATCAGTTACTCTCAAAGGAGTAACAAATAAATTCACAATGAATTCAAAACATTCATTATCTGACCTTGAAAACCTAAAAAATGAGGTAATAAATTCTTTTTTAAATTCCTTAACTCTTCTTAAAAAAGTTTAAATTATAATAAAACTTTACTTTTTCTTTTCAAAATTCTATTTTTATACAAATCAAATCTATCTAAAATAAACAAACATGAAAATCTGGAAAATTGAACACGTAAACAAAAGTAGCGAAGGCGTTAAAATAGCTATTGCTTTATCTTCTAACGAATCAAAAGGAATTATATTAAAGCCAGGCGAATTTGTTCTTGCTCAAGAACAACCAACAGCATCACTTGATTCTCAAACAAGAAGAGGCTATGTAAAGGTTGAATCATTTGATAATTCAATTTTACATCTCAATCTTGGAGAAGCTTATAAAATTGCTGACCTTTTAAAAGAAAATGAAACAGCTATTAAAGCACAAGAAGAACCATTTTTATCTAAATTACAAGAAGCAGAAAAAGATGCCTCAGATTATATAAACGACAAAAAAGAAGAATAATATGCCGGTAGAAAATAATACAGCAAGCACTTATAATGGTACAGTTACAACAACAACAGGACAACTATTAACTTCTGCATCTTGTAGCAATGTAACATTATGGGCAAGCGGTACCTCATCCATTAATTCTTATATAACACCTACATATACTATTAATAATAATTTTAAATATCCCAAAGATGGAGAAGTACGTATAGACCCTGAAACTGGAGATTTTACAATATTTTTATCTGAATATAATGAATGGATTGATTGTGATGTTGAATTTAAAAAGATAAAGGACGAAAATGGAAACAAGAAAAATGTTTTATCTATCTCTTTTGAGTTTAGTGTTGTCAGAATGAAGAATAAACAAAAAGAAAGAATGGTTTTAACTGAAAAGATTAAAAAAGTTGAGATGCTGGATTTTACAAGTGGTTTAATTACAGGAGCATGGACTACAACAACAATTGAAAATCCTTTAATAATGAATGATTACATTTACCCATTTTATAACTATGTAACAGGAACTGACCCCGTTTATTTAGCAAATACAACGATTACAGGTGCAACTTATATAAATGTTACCGGAGCAAATAATTTAATTAATACATCATAAAATGGAATATAATTATAAACTCACATCTCCAAATATTATTCGAATTTCAAAAAGTGGAAATGTTGGAATAGGAACAACAACGCCAAATGCTTCATTATATATTCACTCACCCATAGATGATGGAGAAATAAGAATTAAACCCAAAAACTTTGAAATCAGAAATATGTTGTCTAATTTTAATACATGGATTGAATGTAATTTGGAATTTAAAAAAGAAATAGATGAAAATGGAAATGAAATAATTATCACATCTGCAGATTTTGAACTTAGTGTTTTTTTATTAAAAAGAAGACAAAACGAAAGAAAAGTTTTAACTGAAAAATTATTCAAGTGGGAAAAAATGAGAATTACATGTTCTGGCAATGTTGGATTAGGATCAACAACTCCAAACACAACATTATATAATAATTTAATTAAAATAGCGTAAATATATCAAAATTATGATCGAAAACAAAAAAACAAAAATACTCTTCTTGCCCAGTGATAATGCAGGAGTCGGACACATTAGATCTATCTGGATAGCTCAAGAAATTAATGAAAAATTTTCTAATGATTTTTATGTTGAAATAAATCTAACTCCAGATTTTAATGACATAGAATATTTTAAAAAATTTGATATTATTCATTTTCATAGACAACTTGGACCATATGAAAAAATGGATGAATTTTTTAAAACATTAAAAGATGCTGGTGTAATTCTTATTATGGATTTAGATGATTATTGGGCACCGCCTCAAACACATCCGCTATATGGAATTGCTATAAAAGAAAAATTAGCAGAAAAGATAACTAAAACATTAAGAAAATCAGATTATGTCACCACGACTACTGATATTTTTGCTAAACATATCATGCCTTATAATAAAAATGTATTAGTAATGCCAAATGGTGTAGATGTTTCACAGAAAATGTGGAAAGACGAAAACACAAAATTAAATGATAGAGTAAGGATATCGTGGATCGGTGGTAGCTCTCATTTTCATGACCTTATGCTACTTAAACCATCTATGAAATTATTACATAATGATGCATCATTAAAAGATAAATATCAAATGATTATGTGTGGATACGATGTACGAGGCACAATAACAACAATTAATGAAGATGGAAGCCAGCACACAAGAAAAATCCTTCCACAAGAGACAATATGGAATAGATTTGAAGAAATATTCACAGATAATTACAATCCAAACATAGTTTCCGCAGAATATCAAAAATGGTTAAAAAAATGTAAAAATGAACCATATCCTAATGAAAACATTCTAAATGAAGCATATGTTAGAAGGTGGACTCTTCCATTAACTCAATATGGAAAACACTATAATTATTGTGATGTTAATTTAGCTCCATTAACTGATAATACATTTAATGAGGTTAAATGTATTGTTGGAGATTCTTTAATATCAACAGTTAATGGAATTTTTAACATTAAAAATATTGTTGAAAATAAAATTAAATCTTCAATAGAAATTAATGGTATACAACATAAAATTGTAAATTATTTTGAATACAAAAATGTTCCTACGATAAAAATAAAAACATATAATGGATACGAAATTGAGGGAACGCCTCATCATAGATTTTTAATTAATGATAAATGGATTATGTTACAAGATTTAAAAGAAAATGACATAATACAATTAACATCACCTATTTTTTTACAAAAAAAATATCAAGAAATGTCTTATCCTATGTTATTAACAAAAAACATAACTGCTGATAAAATATTAAATAGTGATGAAAGTATGATTCCTAAAATAAAAGTAAATGAGACTTGGGGTAGATTTATTGGCTACATGTTAGGTGATGGTCATTATGGAGGGGCATCACTAATTAAAGTCGCATGTGATAAAAGACATACTGATGTTGTGGAAGATGTTGTTTCTATAATGAAATCAATGGGATTAAATCCCAAAATTTGTGAGAAAAAACCTGATAAAAGATGTCAAAACTCTTTACAAAAAGAAGGGTTTGGCGTTGAGGTCGTATGTACCTGTGTTACATTTTTGAAAATTGCAAAAAAATATAACCTATGTGGTTCTCACGGTAAAACATTTAGGGTACCAGATTTAATTTTTCAATCACCAAAATCAGTTATTAAAGAATTTATAAGAGGTTTATTTGAGGCGGATGGTACCGTTGAAAATACTGGGTGTTCTTTATGTAGTAAAGACCTAAAATTAATACAACAAATTCAGTATTTATTACTTGGATTTGGTATAACTTCTCACATTTCGCATTCGTATAATAAAATTTATAGAAAATATTATTACAGATTAAATTTAAACAGAGATGCAAGTGATATATTTTTTAAAGAAATAAACTTCATTTCTCACACAAAACGAAGTAAACTAAAATTAATAACAGAAAAAAATCATAGCAATGCATTTAAAAAACAAATATTTGAAGATAAAATAGTATCCATTGAACAATTCCACAATGATGTATATGACATGGAAATTAATGATGTGCACTCTTATAATGCTAATGGAATAATTAATCATAATTCAGAGCTTAAGGTCATAGAATCTGGAATGAAAAAGAAAGTTCTTATAGCACAAGATTATAGTATTTATAAAGAGATTTTAACACACGGTGAAACTGGACTTTTAATTTCTAAAGCCGCCAACGAAAAAGGATGGTATGTTCAAATTAAAAAATTAATAGAAGATAAAGAATTAAGAGAAAGATTAGCAACAAATCTTCATGAATTTATTAAAGACAAATATAGTTTAACAAATTTAACACAAGAAAGAATCAATATTTATCTTGATATGATTGAAAAAAAGAAATTAACCACAAGAGAAGAGCTTCTCGAGTTAGTTAAAAAATAATATGGCTGGATATTCAAATATTATAATTGAAGGAGGTAATAATGTTGTTTTAATTGGGTATTCAAGTAATATTGGACGTTATATAAACCCCAATACACTAACAAGAACTGTAATTACTGAAAAATTTATTCCTTTTTCATCAGGAGAAAGAGCACCGGTTATATATGGCACTTATTCTAATTATGTCGCTCAAAATTATAACATTTAAGAAATCTTTAGATAATGTCAGATTTTAACCCAAATTTATCCACAAGAACTGTTCTTATGGAAAAATATAAAGAAAAACTTGAGTCAAGATTCAGATTTCCAAAATTTGAATTTTTCGAACCAATTGTACAAAATAGATTTTGTGTGTATTTTCCAGATATATTTGAAATGGAAAGTTTTTTAATACAAAAGATAACAGCTCCAAAACTTAGATTAATTAACAATAATTATCAATGGAATGATATCACAATATCTTTTGTTGATAATGTTGGACGGTCAATATCGGATAAATTACTTAAAATAATAGAATTTTGCAAAATTCAGAAAGGAATTCATCAAATCGATAAAATTTTGTTTTCTTTTAGAATAAATAATTTAGACCCGACAGGAAAAGTGATTCAGAGTGTAATTGTTGATGTGGAAAATGTAATATCGATAGATTTAGGAAAAAATGATTATGCAAGCACTGATTTTAAAATATGTAAACTAATTTTAAAGCCACTAAACTGCAGAATTGAATAACCGTCGGCATTCAATTTTTAGAAACTATTTATTATAAAAACATATAATGGCACAAATAAAACAAATTAGCTTAAACTACGGAGCAATTAGAGATACTATCCTAAAATACGCTAGTAAACAGCTTATGTCTGAAGGTGAACAATCTTCAATTCTTAACTCTTTTTTAAAAAGCGTAAAATCCAATCCAGCACTTAAAATTCAAAATATTGTATTTAAAAATCTTGAAGAAGGTAAATTCATTAAAGAAAGACTTGCAGAAAGATATATTGCACAGAATTTGAAATTAATTGAAGGTACCAGCTGGGATAAAATTATTGATTCTAACAGAAATGTAAGAATAAGTCTTTTAGAAAATGCTCATGTAGAAGGTCAAGATAATAAAAGTGAGCTTTATGAAAGTGTTCACACTCTTATTGAATCTGTTTGCAGAAAGGGTTTTACTGATATAGATAAATCAAACCAGGCTTATGAATTTGTTTTAAATTATCTTTTAAGAGAAGATGTTTCCAATAACTTAGAAACAGAACAAGAAACCGAAGAATATCCAAAACTTCTTTCTTGGAAATTTATTACAAATCTTGCAGTAAATAATTTCAATCAAAGATATTCTCATTTAAATGAAGGTGAAAAAAATCTTTTAAACATTTTGCTTTCAACAGAAGAAAACAAAGTGAATTATTTAGAAGACCTTAAAAAAGAAAATTTCGAATTAATTAATTCTATTTTAAAAGAAAATACAGATGAGGAAAATGAGGAAGTTCTTATTGGATTCAAAAACAGAATTTCAAATAAACTTGATGAAAATATTGATGAGAATATCATACATTTAGTAGAATTAAAAGAAACTCTTGTTGATTTTAAAAAATAAACAAGGATGGTTATGCCGGAGTTATTATTTTGCTAACAATCCAATAGTTCATTATAGAAGAGCCAGAATAAGAAATTTTTACTTCGTATTGTTTTTTATATAAAAGTGATTTTTCAAACAAAACTTTTCTTGTAAGTGGTTTTATATATAAATCATAACTTTGAAATATATGTTTAGTATTTTTTAAACTCCACATATTTTTTATCCTAACAACGTATTCTATTTTTCCATCTTTTTTATATTTATAAGAATCAATTATTCCTTCTTCGTTTTGGTAAAAATATCTAAAGCTAACAGTTTCTCCTATATCGAAAACAGGCTTTTCATATTTAATTGGAAAAAATGATTTTATTCTATATGATTTTATTCTATTATTCCCTTTAAAAAATTTACTTTTGATGTTGTTATTTTTGTTTTCGTAGAATTTCATAGTTTAAAGCAAAGATAAATGACCTGTAATGCTATCAACATCATTGTTCCATGCTGGTCCGATGGCAACGGCGGTTAATGTCGGAATTCCACCAAATTCAGTAAGTCCAGCGTCAGTTATTAAAGAACATAACAAACCTTTTTCTTTTGCCTTATTATAAACTTCTACAAGCTCCGCTTCAGAATTGACACTTACTGTTATTTTTGTAAACATCTCACCGAATAACCAATCATTTAATGCACTTCCTGCTTGTATATGAAGACTCATCATTACTTCTCCATCACTACCTTTAGATGTTATATATTTAAAATTTGGAGTAAGCCCAAATTGGTCTAATATAGCTTTTAATGCAGAGTGCGCACCTTGACTCACGATTTTTCCAGTACGAATTTTTTCTCCTTTTGAGTTTCTCAAATCTTTCCGGATTACAATTACTTGTTTAGAGATTCTTTTTTTTATTTCTTCCATTTTTCTGTTATTACAATTCTCATTAAAGGCATAGCTCTTAAATGTTCATCAACCATAAATTCCGTTTGTGTTGAACTATTTAATAAAAAATCAGATATTCTTTCAGCATGAACAAAATGGCAAGCATCAGGATGTTCATGTGTTTTTAAAATTCTGTATTTTGTTGCACAAAGTTCATTTTTGCCAACATAATAAACCTCATCTCCTATATCAAATTTCTTCGCCATGCTCTCTAAAAAATTCTTGAAGGATGTATTTTGAATACACCGGTGGAATTGATTCGGCCAATGTTTTTTTATTTTTCATCCAATGTATTTGCATACCATCTTGCCAAGCTTTTAAAGAGGCAATTCCATCACCTCCGTGACCTGCAACGGTTACATAATGGCCAGCTTTAACTGAACCTCTATGTTTTATATGAGTGGGTTGTTTTGCTTTAAATCCACTTAATTCAAATATACGATGCCGGATAACTTTAATACCGAACATTTCTCCACACAGCATCAAATCTTTTCTTATTGGTGCTGTAGTAACATTTTCCATACAAAATGGCACACCAGCCTCTAAAAGCATGTTTCTTGTCGGTTCTACGAGGTCTGGATAAGTTTTTCCAAGGTTCCTCCACCTAGCAGAAGCAAATGTGTAACTTTGACAAGGAGGAGACGCCCATATAAAATCGAAGCTTCTTAAAAATTCCAAATCAAGTTTTGTGGCATCTGCCTGAATAAATGTAAAATCCTCTGATGTCAGCGAAGGATATTCTGGTTCTGGTTTAATGTCAACACCAACCACTTTTGCAGCTCCGGCAAGATAAATACCCATACTTACACCTCCACCACCACAATATAAATCAAGTACACGATATTCTTTCGAAAGTTTGTTTCTGCCCAACATCTGAACAACCTCAGCAACGGTGGCTAACTGAATTATTTTCTTTCCCATTATCTTTGAACTGGGTTATTCTGTTCAATAAACTCATTCTTTAATCTCGTAATTATTCTTTTGGTGTCAGAAGCAAAATCACCATTTAAAATCCATTGCATATATTTTGAGTCCCCAGCAAGTGAGCGACCAACGGGAAGATTTTGATATTTTCCAAACGTAAAGCAGGGTACTCCTTCTGCGTTAAGTTTTACTTTTCCTTGAAAGTCAAGCTCATTTTTGTCATTTGTAAAATCATGAAGAGCTTGTATATCATTTTTCACCGGAGCTTTTAAAATATTTCCATCTTTTTCTTCAAAATCAACATCTTTGTATTTTTCGAGTTGAGCTTCAAGAACTTTTAATGTTGCTTTTGTATCAACCATTGCATTGTGAGCGTTCTCTATTTTTTCATCACAATAGAATCGCATCGCACCAGCAAGAGTACGTTGCTCCATCTTGTGAAACACACGAAGTACGTCGACACATCTTCTTTCAGACATATCAAGTTGCATTCCACAACGTTCAAATTCCTCCATTAACATAACAATGTCGAATCTATTAGAGTTAAAACCGGCCAAATCAGAATTCCCTATAAGTTCAAGTAATCCTTTTGCTACTTTAGCGAATGTCGGTTGGTCTTTGACCATTTCATCTGTAATTCCATGAATGGCAGAAGATTCAATTGGAATTGGAATTTCAGGATTTATTAATCTTGTTTTTTCTAAATTTGGCCTGCCATCAGCAAAACACTTTATAATTGCCAATTGAACAATTCTATCTTTAGAAGTGGATAAGCCAGTTGATTCGATATCAAAAAATATAATATCTTTTTCGAGTTTTAGTTTCATTTGAATACGTTTTAGGTTTTAACAAAAATAAGAAATATAATAATACAACATATAATATTTACTATTTTTTTTCAGTTTCTGGAGAAGATACGATTTTTTTAACAATCTTTTCTGCTACCAGCTGCAGTTTATTTAGTTCGAAAGATGTTTTTGGATTTTTATCTTTTTTATCTCCGGTATCAACAAACGTAGAAAGCGAGTATTTATAAACGCCATTACTTATTTTAAAGCATTTTTCATTATTAACAAATCCTTCCCAAACTAAAAGGGTACCTTTTCTTTTCCAGGTTATAAGTCCGGTAGAATGTTCTTTTAATCTTTCTAACTCAAGTTGATTGTTTAAAATTTCAGCTCTCTTTTTGTCTTTCCTTTTGGCACGACTTACTTTTGCTTGTTCTTCTTCTGCTTCAACTCTTTTTTTGTATTCTTCTCTATAATCCATTTTTCTCTTATTGCTTTAATATGCCTTTTTACATCATCAGAATACCATTCTTCTACAGATGGATTAATTGAAATTATTTCATCTGGCATAACCCAAAAATATGTATAATAATTTCCATCAAAATTGCAAACATTAATCATTCCAGTTTTTTCACAAATGCCGACACCATAAAGTCGTTCACTTGTCATTATAGTGTTGTCTCCAATAATTTTATCTTTTTTTAAAACAAAACAAGATACGTCTACAGATACCATGTCAGTGTCCCAGTTGATGTTAGTTTGGAATAATATTTTATCAACATTATGCATTAAGATGTTGTCTTAATATAGAACTATTGTTGCGACATTTTAATAATCTTATTGCACTGTCTTTTATTTGACGAACCCTTTCTCTTGTGAGCTCAAATTCTTTTCCAATTTCTTCTAACGTCATTGCTTTATGTCCTAACATACCAAAATACATACATATTATTGATCTTTGTCTCGGTGTAAGTTTTTCTAAAACTTTTACAAAATCAGATTGCATTGATTCCATATTTAACTCATTATCTGGACTTAGACTATTTTTATCAGCAGTACAATCAAGCAATGTTAAAGAACTATCATCATCTCCCATTGGAGAATCAAGTGATACGGTACGACCCATAATTAACTTTAAGTCTCCGACATTAACTTCAATACCTTCCAGAGCTTCTTCCAATTCTTCGTTTGTTGGCTCTCTTTCGAGCTGTTGTTCAAGTTTAGAAGCTGTTTTATTTATTTTAAAAAGGGAAGAAGTCTGATTGGTTGGAATCCGTATCATTCTGGATTGCTCCGCAAGTGACTGTAATATTGATTGACGAATCCACCAAACTGCATATGAAATGAATTTAAATCCGCGATTATTGTCGAATTTTCTTGCTGCTTTTATTAAGCCAACATTTCCATCATTTATAATATCTTCAAGAGGGAGCCCTCTGTTTTGATACTGTTTAGCTACAGTTATTACAAATCGAAGATTGCTTTTAACGAGCTTATCTAATGCAACTTCATCTCCGGAAGAGATTTTATTAGCAAGTTCAATTTCTTCTTCATTTGTTAAAAGTGGTATTTTATTAACTTCATTAAAATACTTTGTTATAGATTCACTTTCTCTATTAGTTATCCTCTTACTTATTTTCAGTTGTCTCATTAAAGTGGTTTTTATTTGCTCTTACACAAATGTAACACTTTAAGAAACTACAAACCAACTTTTAGCTCAAGAGAAAAGTGGATATAATTAATTTAAATAGTTTTTAAGTAGATTAACCTTTTTTTGAGTTCTCATTTGTCTTAATGCTTTTCTAATTATAACGCGAATTCCTTCTGAAGAATAATTAATTTCTAACGCAATTTCACTCAAAGACATTTCTTTGCTTCCATTTAATCCAAAATGCTTTTCTAAAACAAATCTTTCAGTATTATTTAATGTAGATATACTCCTTTGCATGTCAAATCTTAAAGATTCATCAATTGCTAAAAAACTATCTGGAGAATTTTTTTCTCCATCAGATGATCTTAAAATTTCTAATAATGATTCAGAATCTTCATCATTTGATAGTGGAGCATCATAAGATTGTATTCTTCCCATAGAAAACAACAATTCTTTTATTTCTTTTTCAGAAAGCTCCATTTCTTCCATTATTTCTTCATCACTGGGCTGGCGATTTAATTTTTGTTCAAGTTTTGAGTGTGCTGTTAAAAAACTTTTTTGAAGTCCTATTTTATTTAACGGAACTCTAATTAACCGGCCATGATTTGAAATAGCTTCCAAAACAGATTGACGAATCCACCAAACTGCAAAAGATATAAATTTAAAGCCTCTGGTTTCGTCAAATTTTCTTGCGGCTTTAATTAGACCTAAATTGCCGTCATTAATAAGATCAATTAAGGGAACACCACGATTTTGATATTGTTTTGATACAGATACAACAAAACGTAAATTGGAATTTACAAGCTCATCAAGAGCTTTTTCACTCCCTTTCTTAATCATAACAGCAAGCTCTATCTCTCTTTCTTTGGTAATTAACTCATATTTAGATATTTCAGCCAAGTATCTATCAACTGCTTTTGTGCTTCTTTCTGTAATTGAGTGGGTAATTTTTAGTTGTCTCATATTTGTTATATTGAATTATTTTTCAATTCAAACGAATATAAAGGCTATTTGTTGCAAATAATTATTTTGTTTCTAAAAAAAACAATCTATCTCTGATTTTAGCACAAAATTCATAGTTTTCTTTATCTAATGCTTTGTTTAACAATGACTTTAAAAAATCGACACTGGTAATCCTTTCTATGTTTTGACTAAACGCATCTTCCATTTTAAGAGTGGTATATCCACTTAACAGCTCATTATCTTTATTTAATTCAGAAGAATAAAAAAACTCAACAGAGCCAGAATTTGCATTTTGAAGTATATTTTGAAGTATAATATCTTGTTCCTCAAAACTCAATTTGTTAAATCTATTAAATTCCTCTTGTTCTTTTTTGGTTATTTCAATTTTAATATCATGATATTCGCTACACATTTTAGATATTTCTTTTGGAAGAAACAAATTTCTAATTCTTATTGAAATAGTGTTTTTAGTGTTTTTTGTGGAAATATTATTAATATTTTCTTTCCTAGTTGCAATAAGAAAACATCCAGTAACTTCATGTATCAGTCCAAGTTTATGAAATATTTCAGGATAATCTTTTTTTCTTTTATTAATATGTTGAATGACTTTATCCTGTTCGTTCAATAAGCCTTCTATATCTACAATAAAATCATCATTTGGGAATATTTTTTCATAATTTATTTTATCAGCCATATTAACATATTCTATGACAATAAAATAGTTTAATTTAGAAACAGAACTTATTCTCTCAATCCCTTCTTTATCTCCTTCGTTTTTTAATTCCAAAAATTTTTCCTGAATTAATTTAAATTCTTCAGATAAAGATTTTGCTCTTCTGAATGTGATTTTTTTAATTATTTTCATGACTAAGAACTTTGTGCTTATAAATAGTGCGAAAAAGCATCTTAACCGTTCCAGTCAAGTTGTTTAAAGAATGATTTTAAAGTATTGAAAGATTCTTCATCAAGAGATAATGAAACAGTACTTTCTTTTGAATCGATGAAGCTAACAGATAAATACTTTACTTGTTTCCCTTTTTCTCTAAATGTTATTAAATCCACCTCAAACTTAGTATTGTCTTCATTGCTTAAACAAATGTAAGTTTGCCCTGGTGTAATTATATTTTTGGTTTTTTCCAACTCTTCCATGGCTTAATTTTTTATAAATTTAACATTATTGAAGAAAAAGTAAATAAATAATCCTTTAAAGAGTTTGTTTGATAATTAAATCAGGGAATGATATAGGGTTGTAATAATTAAAATTAATTCGATTGGTTGCATATCTTGAAACGAGAGGAATATTTGCGGCAAAATCCTGAACATTTATTATTGCCGGCTCTAAAAAAGCCGGAACATAAGGAGCAAAAATATATCCAGATTCTAAAAAAGCTTCTCCTTTACGTCCTATAATAAATTGTTTTAAATCAAGTGAACTATTAGCATCATCAACCCTAATTGTTTTTCCGTTTTTATCATACCAATATTTTAATCCATTCTTTTCTAAATCACACTTACGGCATTTTTCAAACAACACAATACGAGTGAGCGTCGTTTCCTCTTTTTCACTTTTTATCAATTCTTGAATTATTTCTCTATCAATTTTTTTAGCTATTTCTTGGGAAAGCATTGCTGTTAATTCTGCTTCGACATCTATTCCATACATCTGCAGGTCTTGCTCAAGCTCTCTACTAAATGTGCGTTTTGGATTGCCGTTAACATCTTCTGCTTTAATAATGTCATCATATCTATTTGTCCAAATATAATATCCGGAATTATCAATATAATTCCATTTTTTATATTTTTCAATTATGACTTTAGGTTTATGCTTCATTATTCAAATTAAAAGTATTTTTATTCAAAAATCAAGTTAATGTTTTTTTAATGATAATGTCTTCACACAATTTTATTGCTCTTTTAATTGCTATTTTTGAATATTTGAGCATTTTAAAATGGAATCCATATGAAATTTCTTCAGTTTTTTCAAAAAGAACAATTCTTGTTTCTCCATGTATGACAAAATCATAATCTTCTGGCTTATTTGTATTAGAAAAATCAAAGAAACTACCTTCCATTAATATTCACCTTTATTATCCTGCCTTTGCATTTGTATGCTCTCTCTTAGTGGAATTATTAATTTTTCTATTTCTTTTAAAACTTTTCTAGCTCTTACTGCTGCTGTATCGTTTTTTGTTCTCCCTAAAAATTTATATAAATCACCCTCTGTATTTAACAAAAGTTTTCTAAGGTTCTGATACTGTTCGTCTATATTGTGTTCGTCGTAAAACATATTTTAATCAATTATTAAATTTTTATCATCGTCTTTTTTATTTATTCCATCATTAAGACTTTTTAGATGTTTTTCAATATTTTCCATCATTGTCTTAGTTCTGAAATTTACTGCAGCATTATTTTTTTGTAAGCTGTTTTTTGGTTTTTTGTTTTCTGAAAGTGGTTCTTCGGTTCCTAAATCTTCTGCTCCAGATTCATCACCTGTTTCTCCTTCTGCACCGGCATCTAAACCACCTGCACCTGCATCCATTCCTCCAGCACCAGCATCTAAACCACCACCTAATCCTCCACCCATATCCATACCTCCACCAAGTCCACCGCCTCCACTACTCATTCCTCCACCACCAGCATCAGCTCCCGCATCAGCACCTTCTGCTCCGGCAACTTGTCCAGGAACAAATCCAGGTTTTCTAAACTTTCTATCAAGCTCATTAAATATCCCGGTTTCAATATATTCATCTGCAGCACCTTCGATTTCAGCAAACATTTTACGTTCAATTTTCTTTTGTCTAAGAATTTGTTTAATTTCAGATTCAGAAAATCCCATAATATATTGCATTGCCCAAGTATAAGAAACTGGAGAAGTTGGTTCGTTTGTAAATAATTCTTTAAATACTTCAAGCCTCGATTTCATTGTTTCGAGCTTTAGTAACTCTTGTTGAGTAGAAGGATTTGTTAATGTTAATTCAAAATTATTTATATCATCTTCAAAACCCAAGAAATACAAGTGTATATTTGCAATTCTTCTTAATTCTATAACTAAAAATTGTTGAAGTCTGTTTATTGTTCTTGAAAATCTTAAATCCGCTTGAGATAAAGCTGAACCTCCCGGAATTGTTTCTGCATAATTTAAATATGGTTTTGGAACTTTAAGAGCTGCAAATAATTTGTTCTGGAGGTATTCTATATCTTGGATATCCCCGAGATTGGAATTCGAAGTAAAGACGCCACTTGTAAGAGCAAAATTATGAAAATTATGATATAATTCATTTCCATCAATTGTTATTGTTCCTGTATCTTGTTTTTCTTCAAGCCATTCTATAGATATGATTTTGTGATTAAAAAATTCTACTTTACTTTTAAAATCTCTCCAATTAGAATACCCAAAATGTTTCATCATTTTATCAAGATTATTATGGGTAAAACCATTTTTCATCTTTTTTAGTTGTTTATTTTCCTCATTTAACAAATTAAATTCAATCATAAATAAAGAACATTCTGAATTAATATTTTTTAATATTTCTTCTGCTGATAAACCTTCCTTAAATTTACCTACAACAAACTGTAGCATGGTGTTAGAATACTTTATTGTTTGTTTTTCAATGACTGCATTTCTAAATGAATAATCCTTCCATAACTCTGATGAAATTTTGCTTTGCTTAATTTTATATTCTGGAGTATTTTTTACAATTTTTAAAGTCGCACTTGTTTTTTCATAAAATGCTTTTTTATAATCTTCGTCTTTTAATAATTCTTGTAATTTATCAGAACCTTTTTGTGCATTATTTGCACTAATTTTTGCCCTTATTGATTTATCGTCAATACTTAAAGAATTGAAATATTTATTAATCCCATCAGAAATAGATTGATTGTGTTTAATTTCTTGTTCTTCAGTTCTGTTTAAATAATATTCTTCGCGAGCTATTTTTAATTTTTTTAGAACTTCATTTCTAAAATTTTCATTATTATTGTATTTATTTAACCAAGCTTCTACTCCTATTTTTGACCATTCTTTACTCATATTTTGATGAAATTCATAATGGTCTTTATTATTCATCCAAAATAAATTTTCAGGAGAATTATTAAATCTATCAAAATTATAATGGTGAATTGTTTTTTTATCGCAATCAGAATATTTTTCATTAAAAACCATACTTCTTTCTTGGTCTGTTTCTTTAAAATAATTAGCTACCATCCTATGAGAAAAAATCCAATCATTTTTTAAATGGTCATATATCATTTCATAATCATTTCTCTTTTTTCTTATATCATGAGAAGCTGGTGTGAATTTTTTATTAAAAGACCACAAAGACTCTCCTATTAATAAATCTTTTGCTTCTTTTTTGCCATTAAATTTAGTTGGAAATTTATGGTCAGGTGTTACTGTAATTGTCTCTCCGTTATCTAAAGTTATTTTTACAACTTGTGTATTTTTTCTTGTAACTCCCGCCCATGTTATGAACCCCGGAACAATTTCTCCTGTATTTGGATTTATAGAATAAGACCATAAATTTTTATTTCCATTGTCCCATTCCCTTATTATTTCAATCAATTCCAAACTTCTACCATCAAGAAGCTCTATTTTAGTATCTAAAGCGAGGCATGCACCCGGCAAAGTCTCTATACGAGAACTTTTATCGCCGCGAATAGGGAGCCAGTAATCTTCTTCAAATGTGTTTTTCACAAAAACTCCACTGTTAGTGCGGTTTCCAGAGGTATCAAAAGAATACAATGCAAAATTATGTCTATCATGTTGACCATCATTTCCAACAACAGTCATACAATAAACATCATCATCTTCAAATATTGTTTCTGTTCTTAAAACTTTATGATTTTTATATTCATATTGTCCTTTTTCGTTTTGAATTAAATTGTTTTTATTCCATTCTATTCTTAAATTTCTATAATTTTCTTTTTTTAATTCCAACAATAAAGGATTATGTTTTTGTAAAAATTCTGTATAATTATCTATACCATTTTCACGTAAAATCCTTCTTAAATTTCCTTTACTATTAAAAAAAGTATCTACATTTCTTTTTGAATATTTATTTAATTCTTTTATTAAAAAATAAACCCCTGTATTTTTTAGATTATAAATAAAATCTTCTGCATTTACAAAAGTTTCATATTTTTTAATTTCTTCTACAATTAAATCAAAACAATTTTCATCAACCTTAATAGTCATAGAACTTTTTAATTCTTCTCTACTTTCTTCATTTTCCCAACGAGCAGTTAAACTTTTACTTCTTATCTCATCATGTTCTTTATGTAAATCAGAAGAATTATACCAAGCCATTGCCGAAACTGAATTTCTTTCAATATTTTGTTTTATTAATTTTTCTACAAAATCAGGATTTTGCCATTTGACTTTATTTAACTCACCATGCATTTTTTTATGTTCCTCAAAATCTACCCATTTTAAATTGCTAAAAATATTATTATATCGATTAAAGTCCCTATGGTGTAATGTGTTGTGTTTTTCATTTGTTTTTTTAATTTCTTTGCCAATTAATCTATGAACATATTCGTATTTTCCAGAATTTGGATTATAAACTCTTTTGTAAGTTATGTTTTTATTTTTATTTCCTCCAAGTGTTTTAAAATCTTCATAATATGGCATTAAAGCATCTCCATCACATAATTCGCTTGCCATTTTTTCAGAGCCGTCACGGAGCACAAAAGGGTGTTCTGGTGCAGTCAAAACCCAAGTATTATCATCCAACCAAACTTTTGTTAATTTATTTGCAGTGTAATTTTTCCCACACCAAATAACTTTTCCACCAACAACTTGATGCGTTTTGTCTTGAATTGAATACACAAAATTTTCTTTTCCTTCTTCAAATTCTTTTGCCAATTCTTCTATTGTTATTGTTCTTCCATCCAATAATGGAATAGGCGTATTTTTCCAAACCGGCATCGGAGCATATTTCAAATTCACATTACCAGTTGATTGTTCAACCATAGGAGTTTTTTTAACAGAAGCCTTTGCTTTCTCCATGTATTGAGGAACATCTGCGGGGTCTATATTCCCTACCTCAATATAATAAACTCTTCTTTCTGGAGCTCTAATTGCTCTATAAACAAGCATAGCATCTTCTGCTAATTGTAATTGTCTCCAAAGTTTTCTTGCTGGTTCCAAAATTGATCTTCCATAAGGAAGTCTGTTGCTATCTGTTAATATTCTAAAATGAGCTACTTGCCATTCTTCAAAAAATAAATTATTATTATCCCACTTAAATTTACTTGTTCCACTTTCTTCGTCTTTATTTTCTATTCTATGAACTTCACCAACTGGCAACATAATAACATCAAAAATTCCATTTTCTTGGTCAACTTCCAATTTAACAAAAGCATCTCCAAATTTTATTAATTCTCTTGTCCAAAATCCAAGGTTATAATTTATATTTAACACATTGTAGAATAGGTCTTTTAAAGTATTTTTAACTCTTGAATTATCGCTATAAATTTCAAGTATGTTTCCTTTTTCTGATTTCGTAACGCATTCATCTGAAAGGATATCGAGTGCTGCTGACACTTCCGGAGAATTATCCATTGCTCTATAATCTTGATAGGCAGTAAATCTATCAGCTTCATAATACATAGACCTTGTATAAAGGTCTTCATACATTTTTTTAGATTGTATATTTAAAAAATCTTGCTGTTTCTGTTGTTTTGAAGCAAACGGATTTGCTACCGGTGTATTTGTTAAAATACTTTTGTCTGTTTCTTTATTATCTCTTCCGCCTCTTTTTAAAGCTTTAAAAATTCCAGAAAATACACTTTCATCTTGTTCTGCCATTTTATTTTTATTTATTATTCAAATTAATCGTTTTTTTTACTTAAAGTCAATGTTTAACCTTTTGATATTGGTCCATATAACCAACTTAAATCTGAGTCAGGAGTTTGAATGTTCCTTTGACCATCCTCTTTTTGTGTGTTTGTTGGTATTCCTCTGCTATTTGATTGAAAACTTATTGAATCTAACATTGCTTTAAAAAATTCTTTACTTTTAAATACATTATCAAATTCCGTGTCTCTCATAAATAAAGCTATAGCAAAAGCAAAAATAAGGTCATCGTGATATCCATCAGCGTGCTCAGGCTTATCACCTTTGTTTATAAATGTTCTAAATTCGCTAAGTAATCTTTTTGAATTTATCTTTACCTGAGTTTCTCTCATGTATTTTGCAAGACAACTCATAAGTAATGGCCTTGTTTTCGTTGTTGTTTGAAATCCTGGTATCTCACTATCTTGGTCAACATAGTCAACACCACCGTGACGAACATAAATTTTCTTTATTGATTTGGAATGATGTATTTTTTCTGTTGGATATTTTAAGACGTTTTTAAGAGCCAGAGTTGTTGCCAAACCGTGATTATTACATTCAGCTGCAACAAAAGCCATATTATAATCTGTGGCTACTTTATAAATCAATTCAGCAAAAATGTCTGGCGGAATTTTGCCTTGATATTCTGCAACTTGATTAAGTGTATCAGCATCAATAACTTCAACTGTTGAAAAATCCTCGCCATCTCCCCTTGAGATATCACAATTATGAGTAGTAATATTTTTACATAAAAAAGTATGATTTTCCGTTTCAAAATTGTAAACATTTCCTTTGTATAGTATTTTATTTACATCTTTTATTTTGAAATATATATTTTCTAAATCTTTACTAAAAAAACAGTCCTTAATTATTCTATTGTTTTTAAGTATAAATTCATGAGAATACTTTAATTTATCAGCTAATTTAACACTATCAAAATGACACAAATTTAATTGGTATGTCTTTTGAGTATTACACTCTCTTATTTTTCCATCTCTTTTAAAATATGCTTTCGATTCATTTCTTAATAATTGTAAACTAGATATTAATCCAATTGAAAATAAAATATCTTGTATTCCCTCTAATAACTCCAATGAAATGCTAACAAATGATATTCTTGAGTCACCTCTAAGCCCTTCTTTGAACCAACATCCATCACCTTCTAAATAACCTTTTATTAATTCTAATTTATAGTTTTCAGGTAAAAATTTAACCCATTCAGGTAATATTTTATTTTTTGCTCCTTTTCCAAAATTTTCATTTATAAATTCAAAAATCTGTTTAGATGTAAATTGTGTGCTTATTGAATTTTCTATTTCTTTAATTGTTGTGCATACACTTTTATTATATTTACTAAATATATTTTTTATTTTTTTAACAAAATATTGTTCTGTTTTATTATTATGTGAAGTACATATATTGTAAGAATTTTTGTTTTTTATTGTCCAACCTTCTGCCAGCCACATTCCAATAAACCACCAGAATTCCTCATCTAATAATGGATTTTTTATAATAAAATCTTTTCTCGTTGAATTTTCATATTTATTCCATTTTTCTTTTATTTCAGAAGATTCCAGTATATTGTTTTTATAAATATTTGGATAAATTAACCAATCTCCAATTTTAATATCTTTGGCTTCTAAAAATTCTAATGGAACATCCCAATACCTCTCATTAAATCTATATATTTCATGATTTAGTTTATAGTTTCTTTTCAATTTTACTTTGTTTGATGATAAGATTGGATGATTTGCTGTGAATTTTGTTTTTCTATAAACATTAGAAGGTTTTATTTCATAAACACAATCTTCTATATCGCTTGTAATTTGTATGTTTTTAATATTTACATATTCTCCATTTTTATCAACTAATAAATCATTAAAATCAATGTCTTCTATATTTTTTAATCCACTATTTGTTAAAACTTTTTCTCCTGTTGGTAAACACCCTATTATATAATTCCTTTTAGGTTGTGGTTTTTCCCAAACATAAAATTTTGTTTCTCTTGAAACAAATCGTTCTGAAGGTTCTTTATAATCATAATAACATACCGGTTTAATATCAGCACAATGACTATCATATTTATCTATAATCCAGCTTTCAATAACAACTGCAGCAGAACCTTCAAATGATAAATCTAACTCTTGTGCAATTTTCACCTTATCCCATTTTAAGAGCTCACACTGTTTTTCATACCAAGGACTCCACCAGAATTTTTTTCCATGTTCATCTGTTCTTTGTTCTAAATCTTTAGCATAATATGGGTGACGATTCCAATGTACTTCTGTTCCAACAAAAGCATTTTTATCAGTTTTTTGTTTTTTTATTGTTTCCGTCCATGTAGCATGATATAATCCTGAACTTCCGTTTGGCGTTGAAACCATTATACACTTAGCACTTTCAGCAGATAAAGCTAAACCAGCTGCCATCCATATTTCTTCTGCATTATCAATAAATGCTGTTTCATCCAAAATTAGCATAGTTAAAGTTTCTCCTCTACCGGCGTTACCGCCTGATGCTACAGCTTTACACCAGCTTCCATTAGAAAATATAATTTGTTGAGTGTTGTTTGTTGGAACTACATCTGGCCTTAAAAATGCCGGAAGATAATCCAAAAATTGTTTTACTGAACCCAAGAATCTTCTTGCTCCAGCACCATCATTAGCAACAATAAGTATTCTTTCATTTTCATTAAAAAGCATTTTCCAACAAACATATCCTGATGTTATGACAGAAATTCCGGTCTGCCGCGATTTTAAGATAATATTATTTTTGTTTGACACATAATTTTCAAGAACTTCTTTTTGAATATCGTAAAGAGTTAATTTATCAATAGTGCTTTTAGTAATATCAAATATATACCCATAGTTATTTAAAAAATAAATGGGATTTTTTGCACATTTAATAAATTCAATTGTTTCTTCTTGTGTCATAGTATTTTATAAATAGGTAATTATTTGGCATTTTCACACACAAAATGCCAGACAATCAACTATTCTATCTTTCAGGAATTAGATATGAGAAAAATTTAATAGAAATAAGTGGTAGGTTATCACAAAAAGACACAGATTCAAGAATACACCCTCTTAAAGACATTATTGTACTATTATTTGAGGTATTATAATTAAAAAAGGATATATCAGCTCCTCCGGAATATGGCTTTCCTTTAGAAAAACATTCAACCCATTTTAAAAATTCAGATGAAGAATTATTGTCTACAGAAGAACAAATTTGAATATCAAATGAATCAAAATTCATTACAAATTGTCCATAATCATCAGATGACATTTTTCCTTTTACATTTGGAAAAATACTATCGTTAAATGTTTTGAATTTTACAATCAATTCAGAATTTTTTTTAGATTTTGGAAAATGAAATTTCATTCCGAAACAATCATTTTTTAACTTATGTGGAAATTTTTCAATAATAACTTGACGATTGTTTACGTTCTCTAAAAATTTTCTTATCATTACAATCCTACATATACAATTACTCCACTTGTCAACTCACTATCAGGTTTAACAACATATATAAATATGATTTTTTTATTATATTGTTGTTGTTTTAATTTTAATATTCCTTCAAAGAAATAACTCCATTCAAAGTTATCGTTGCTGTTATTGGTGTCACGCATAATACCAATTCATCCATAACATTGGTTAATGAACATCCAAGATAAGATAGAAAATCGGTTTCAAATAAATTCTGCGGCATTAAGGTACCTTGTGTAACTATACCTCTTGCAATCACTTTTCCAGGGATAGTAACTGTTTTTGAAATAGTGGCAGCTGTAGTTGAACCATCAGCTTCTTGTATCGAACTATTTGCAACATCAGTATAAGTCAATGGTGATGATAATGTAGGATTTAATTGAATACTCCAATGTAAAATATCAGTATTACTACCAACAAATACTTGAGCTCCTGTTACTTTTATTGATATGTCTCTATGAGTTGTTTTTTTTCGAACTGATTTTAGCGGATATGTTGTCCCAATAGTTGCAACTGTATTTGATGGAACAGATGCTGTTATTGGTGTCGCAACGGCAATATTATAACCACATTCGTTTATACTTCCTTCAGTGGCCACTTGTGAACAAATATATCTAAACGAACCAGTGGTACCACTACTTCTAATCGAATAGCGAATAGGCTGATTAGGACTCGAAAGAAACACATCTTGTGCTACTCCAGTGTAATTTATAGTATGACATAATACAAATCCTTGGTTTGTCTTTAAAAAAAATCTAAGCACAGCACCGCCAAGCCATAAAAAATCAAACACAACTACAGTAAAATTATTCCAAGAATAACCAGAAACCAACGCATAATTATCCCAACTTGTCCAAGGCACGTTGACAGTTTCAACACCCAATCTTTCTACTTTAAGTTTATATGTTGTTCCATCATTTTCTAAATAAAATCCATCTGTACTTGCAGTGAATGGTGCCACAGCACTTGTACTAAAATAACCAACTCTTTTAGTCACTCCAGATTCAAGACCAAAAGTATCGAATGTACATTCAACTAATTGTGACTTACCAGCTGAATATGGACTAAAACGCTTTGTTTGTCTTATAACATATTGACCTGTCGCAGCTGACATACCAAATTTATTTCCAGTAAAACCACTTGTTCCAGTACCTTGTGTATCAAATACATTAGTATTGTCTCCATTTAGGATTTTACCATCATGAAGAGTTGTTATTTGACTAACCCTTGTTCTACTCCCAGCATCCATTGAAATACTGTCTGGATTTATATTTATGTTTTTGAATCCACTCATGTCTTTATTTTTTAAGTTTTTCTATAATTAGTTCCATTAGATATCACATCAAGCCATTCTTCTGGAGCAAGAGTTATTGATGTTGGGTTTCCTGTTGAAAGGTTACCTATTGTTTGTGAGCTCGTTGTATCTACCACAACATTACCAGTGCTAACATTTATAACGCGAAATTCAGAACCACTATTTCCAACTGCGGT
>Ga0209520_10000106_pt1 | contig 40754 bp, 41 predicted proteins | sample Rifsed16ft1_FD_184009 | JGI IMG/M metagenome (GOLD analysis project Ga0209520, IMG submission 184009) | Soil microbial communities from Rifle, Colorado, USA - sediment 16ft 1 (version 2) | ecosystem: Environmental > Terrestrial > Deep subsurface > Rock core/Sediment | place: Rifle, Colorado...
TTAAACATAGTTCAGGTTCTACCCTCTGCGGGGGAACTCTCTGTGTAGCGCCTTTTTGATTAGGGAGCTTTTTGCCAGCTTCGCGCTGGCCTTTTCTTTTTTTGAGCCAGGGGGGCCGATAGCTCAGCGGTAGAGCACGTCATTTGCAATGACGGGGTCGCCGGTTCAAATCCGGCTCGGTCCACCAAGCCCTTTGACATTAAAATATTTTTTGAAACTATCAAGTAAAAGAGAAATTGATAGTGGAAAAGAAGGTCTTTTTATAAGGTAGATGAAGGATGCCTTGGGGCAAAGGGCCGATGAAGGACGTACTAGGCTGCGATAAGCCTCGGTGAGCTGCCACGAAGCGCTATTAACCGGGGATTTCCGAATGGGGTAACCCAGTCGCCTTTGGCGACTACGCTTGAGCCAAGTTCCTGCCTTTTGGCGGGATATTAACTCAAGTGAGGGAACTCAGCGAAGTGAAACATCTCAGTAACTGAAGGAAAATAAAGAGAATGCGCGTAAGCGCGATTCCCTAAGGGGGCGTAGTAGTTTATGCCTACCTTAGGGGATCTCGATCCCCTAAGTAGCGGCGAGCGAAAGGGGGGAAGCCTAAACTCCGGCGCAAGTCGGAGGGTTGCAGGACCTGCATCAGGAAAGTTTTTGGTAGGAGAACGCCCTGGAAAGGGCGGCCACAGAGGGTGAAAGCCCCGTAACCGAAACTGGAAACTTTCTGGCAGGACACCTAAGTATCACGAGATAAGTGAAAGCTTGTGAGAATCGAGCCAAACCACTGGCTAAGGCTAAATACTCTTTGCCACCGATAGTGAACAAGTACCGTGAGGGAAAGGTGAAAAGAACCCCGGTAAGGGGAGTGAAATAGAATCTGAAATCATCTACTTACAAGCAGGCGGAGCCCGCAAGGGTGACGCCGTGCCTATTGAAGAATGACCCGAGGAGTTATCGCAAGCAGCAAGGTTAACTGCGTCAAACGCAGCGAGCCGTAGCGAAAGCAAGTTCTAAACGAGCGATTAGTTGCTTGCGGTAGACCCGAAACCTGGTGAGCTAACCATGGGCAGGATGAAAGCCGACGAGAGTCGGCTGGAGGTCCGAACCGATGTGCGTTGCAATGCGCTCGGATGACCTGTGGTTAGGGGTAATATGCCAATCGAACCAGGTGATAGCTGGCTCTCCCCGAAATGTATTTAGGTACAGCCTTGCAAAGTAACGAAGGGGGTAGAGATACTGGAAGGAATGCCGAGTCCGTGAGGACATCGCTTCCTACCAAACTCCGAATACCTTCGCGAAATTTGCAGGAGTGAGCAGGCGGGAGCAAGTTCCGTCGTGCTAAAGGGAAACAGCCCAAACCATCGGTTAAGGTCCCTAAGTTAGATTTAAGTGGGAAAGGTAGTGGAATTTCTTAGACATCCAGAAGGTAGGCTTAGAAGCAGCCATCCTTAAAAGAGTGCGTAACAGCTCACTGGTTGAGGAATTCCGCGCCGAAAATGTAACGGGGCTCAAAATCTACACCGAAACCGTGGATTCGCCGCAAGGCGAGTGGTAGGGGAGCGTCGCCACAGCTGTGAAGCTGGATCGTAAGGTCCGGTGGAGCGGTGGCGAGTGAGAATCTCGGGATGAGTAACGTTTGGCGGTGAGAATCCGCCACGCCGGAAGTTCAAGGTTTCCTCCGCTCTGGTCGTCATCGGAGGGTTAGTCGGTCCTAAGCCGAGGTCGAAAGACGTAGGTAATGGGCAGGGCGTTAATATTCGCCCACTTCCGCACGGTTCGATGGGGTAACGTTTTCCAAAGTTGCGAGCGTCCGCATGGTTGGGCGTTCTGCGCACCAAGGTGCTTTGTTGGCAAATCCGCAAGGCATAAGCCAAGGTGTGACGGGGAGTTCCGTAAGGGACAACTCGTGAGGCTGGAGAACCAAGAAAAACCTCTAAGTTATGCCGTGTGGGATCCGTACCGCAAACCGACACAGGTGAACTAGGTGAGTAGCCTAAGGCGCGCGGGAAAACGTTCTTTGAGGAATTCGGCAAGTTGGCCCCGTACGTTCGCAAGAAGGGGTGCCCCGTCGTAAGGCGGGGTCGCAGCAACAAGGCTCAAGCGACTGTTTAACAAAAACACAGGTCTCCGCTCAACCCGTAAGGGGATGTATGGGGGCTGAAGCCTGCCCAGTGTCTGTAGGTTACGGAGAGGTCTGAGATTATATCAGGGATCGAACCTAAGCCCAGATGAACGGCAGCAGTAACTATAACTGTTTTAAAGTAGCGAAGTTCCTTGTCGGGTAAGTTCCGACCCGCACGAAAGGCTTCACGACTTGAGCACTCTCTTAAAGAATGACCCGGTGAAATTGAAATGGCCGTGAAGATGCGGCCTACCCACAGCAGGACAAAAAGACCCCGTGGAGCTTTACTGTAGCTTGACATTGGTTTGATGATTGGATTTGTGTAGCGTAGGAGGGAGCCGCAAGGCGCCAATGAAACACCTCTCGATCTGATTTTCAAATCTAACCTAGGCGGTCATCCCGTCTGGGAACAGTGTCTGGTGGGCAGTTTAACTGGGGCGGTTGCCTCGCAAAGTGTAACCGAGGCGCCCCAAGGTCGGCTTGGTCTCGATGGACACGAGACTGTAAGTGCAAAGACATATGCCGGCTTGACTGCGAGACCTACAAGTCGAGCAGGTGCGAAAGCAGGGCTTAGTGACCTGTTCACTTCGAGTGGCGGAGTGAACAACATCGAATAAAAGCTACCCCGGGGATAACAGGCTGATCTCCTCCAAGAGTCCACATCGACGAGGAGGTTTGGCACCTCGATGTCGGCTCGTCCTATCCTGGGGCTGAAGAAGGTCCCAAGGGTTTGGCTGTTCGCCAATTAAAAGGGCACGCGAGCTGGGTTCAGAACGTCGTGAGACAGTTCGGACTCTATCCGCTGTGGGCGTTTAGCTTTTGAGGGGATTTCTCTCTAGTACGAGAGGACCGAGAGGAGCCAACCTCTGGTGTACCGGTTGTCCTACCAAGGGCATAAGATATGCCGGGTAGCTATGTTGGTAAGGGATAAGCGCTGAAAGCATCTAAGCACGAAGCCCACCCCAAGATGAAAAGCAGACCCCTTGTAGACTACAAGGTTGATAGGTGTTAGGTGTAAGGCCCGTAAGGGTTTGAGCCGAGACATACTAATAGGTCGTTTGATCTTCTTTTCCGCTATCAGTTCCGCTTTGACCAAGCAGAGCTAGTGTTTTGCTTGGAGGCAGAATTGGACGCTCTGAAGAAACAGAGCTAGCATTTTACCTTGAAGGTAGAAATGTTCTGGTGATTTGAGCGGAGGTGAACTACCCGATCCCATTCCGAACTCGGTCGTAAAAGCCTCTAGCGCTGATGGTACTTGGCCTTCGGGTCTGGGAGAGCAGGTCATCGCCGGAACATTTTTGTTTTCAACAGAAAATGCTAGGTCGCCTCGGGCGGCCGTCCATTTTTGCTTTAAACTCCTCGGAAGAATTTGGGATGGGGCTTCTGGATGTTTTCTCGGATTTCTTGACGAACCTGTTCCACTGTTTGATTAAGTTCGGCCTTAGCCCTTTCAATTACCGGGTCGACAACCTCGGCCATTTTTTCTTCGGTTTCTTTGGCGACATCCTGAGCGATCGGTTCAATTAGCTCCGCGGCTTGGCTCACTTTTTCCTGCACGATTGGCCTGATCTCGTTGATGATTGGTTGGGCAGCCTCCCGGACCTCGACCACCTTTTCCTTAACCTCTCCGGTTATCTCTCCGGCTTTTTCTTCCCAAACTTTAAGAAGTTCCTTGAGGGCCTGCCGAGATTCTTTACCCTCCTTGGGAGCGTAGAGAACTCCCAAGATCGCCCCGACCACCAATCCGACCGCAAACTGGTTGAACCCCCCGTTATTATTCTGTTCCATCAATTTCCTCCCCCTTGTGGCTGCCAACCACATCTTGGATTTTGTGGAACGCCTTGACGCCTTCTACCACCGCCGAGAAGAATCCGGAAGCGCTGGAAACGGGGTTGGCGATGGCGGTCGAGATCGTCGAAAAGCTGTCCAGAATTTGGTTCATTTTTGAGACCGCTTGGCGGACTTCCTTGAGGACTAGAACAATATAAACTCCCACAAAGAGGATGTTGACCGTGAGTAGAGCGATAACTACCAAAAGAAGTGTTTCTGTCATAGTGCAACACGAGCGTGGCGAGGCGCACTATGCTCCGCTCGAGTGAAGCTCGGACGAAACATTGGATGCGGCTTTACGCTCCTTGATCGCGGGGCAGACGTGGTCTAGATTCAGAATAACAAAAGCGAAAGAGCAACGGCAATAAATTCAGTAACGTCTTTGCCTCAGAGTATCTCCTCGGTATTGCGCCGCAATACCTCTCGGGGTTTGCTGCCCTCCGCCGGCCCCACGATTCCCCGCGTTTCCAACTCATCCAGAATCCGAGCCGCGCGGGCGTAGCCGATCGAGAGGCGGCGCTGCAGGAGGGAAGCCGAGGCCCGCTCGTATTGGATCACAATTTCAACCGCTTCAGCGAAGAGGGGATCGGTCGGCTCTCCCATCCTTTCGACCTGTCGCTCCATCTCTTCCACCTGCTCTTCCACGACATAGTCGGGGGCCCATCCTGAATTTTTGAGGAACTCGAGGAGCCGGTTCATCTCCTCGTTTGAGACAAAAGGACTCTGGATTCGAATCGGTTTGGAGCGATCGGGGGGAAGGTAGAGCATGTCTCCTTTGCCAAGCAGTTTTTCCGCTCCCGGCATGTCGAGAACTACTCGCGAGTCAATTTGGGAAGTGACATTGAAGGCGATGCGGCAGGGGATGTTTGCTTTAATCAATCCGGTGAGAACGTCGGTGGAGGGACGCTGGGTTGCCAGAATCAAGTGCAATCCTGTGGCCCGGGCCATCTGGGCCAGGCGGGTGATAGCTTTCTCCACTTCGGCCGGAGCGACGACCATGATATCGGCGAGTTCGTCGACCACGATCAGAACGTAGGGCATTTTTTCCTCGGCCTTTTCGTTGTAATCACCGATGTCGCGAACTCCCGATTCTTGGAAAAGTTTGTAGCGTTTGTTCATCTCCGCCATCGCCCACTTCAGGGCCGGGAGAGTTTTTTCGGGTTCGACAATCACCGGCATGAGAAGGTGGGGAATTCCGTTGTAATGGGAAAATTCTACCCGCTTGGGGTCGACCAGGATCAGGCGAACTTCTTCCGGGGAAGCTCGGAAAAGAATCGTCGCCAGGATCGTGCGAAGCATGATGGATTTACCGGATCCGGTCGCTCCCGCAATCAGAATGTGTGGCATTCGATCAAGATCATCAACGATTGATGCTCCCGAAACGTCCCGTCCCAACCCAACCGCTAGTTTGTGGGCCCCCTCTCCTAATTGGTCCGAGGTGATAATTTCTTTCAACGTGACCAGCTGCGGTTTGAGGTTGGGAACCTCCACCCCCACTTGAGATTTTCCGGGAATTGGGGCCTCAATTCGGACCGTTCCGGTTTTGGAAGCAAGCGCGAGAGCCAGATCGGAGGAGAGGTTGGTGATAGCGGAGAGTTTAGTGCCGCGCTCGGCCTCCAAAGCATACTGGGTAACGGTCGGGCCGAGATTGATATCAGCGACCCGGGCTTTTACTCCAAATGATTCCAGAGTCTGTTCAATCAGTTGGGCGTTCTTTTCGATATCACCCCGTTCGGCCGCAGTTTCGGAAGGATCATTGAGCAGGTCCAGCGACGGGTATTCCCAGGTCAGTTTGCGGCGCGGAGTCGTGATCTGGGTGGTTGGGGCGGAGTAGGGGGTGGCGATCTCAATTTCTTCCCCCTCCGAGGAGGCCTCGGGTTTGGTCTCGGATGCTTCCCTATTCACCGAAGGCCGCAACGGCTCCTTGAAATCTTTCCCGCGCCAGATATTTTCCTGGATCAATCGACCAATCTTCTGGGCGACTTTGGCGAGATAGAATAGGGCTTCGTCGAAGGAGATGTTCAGCGTTACCAGGATTCCGACGGTGCCCCCGGCCGAGAGAACAAGGAAGGCGCCGATCGTCGAGAAGATGCGGCGGAGGATCAGCTGGACATAGTAACCGGTTAGGCCTCCTCCCTGTCCAATACTGGCTTGGTATTGCGATACCTCCGTTGAGAAGAAGAAGTGGAACAATCCCAATAGAGAGATATAGAGGATCACCAATCCGTAGAAGATCCGAATTTCGACAAAGGGGATTTTGACTCTGAGGCGAAGCAGGACCAAACCTAGGAGTCCTGTCACGATGGGGAACATGAAAGCGCCCCAGCCGAATATCCGGTTGAGGTAGTCCTGGAGAAAAGAACCAAATCCGGCGGCTTGGCCAAAGAATGAGAGGACTGCCAGGATTGAAAAGACCACTAGGATTATCCCGATAGTGGATTGGAAGCTCTCATCCTTGAGATTGATTCTCATTGCGCGCCGGCGATATCTGGTAGACATTTTATTTCTTTTAAAATGCTAGCTCTGTTTCATCAGAGCGTCCATTTCAAGATGATTATAGCTATTTTGAATACAGAGTTAACTTCCCGGGTTGTAAAACCCATAGTTCTTGACAAGAGGACATCCGGCTGTTACTATTAAGTTAAGTTAAAAACCTATCCGATTAGCTGACTTTACCTACCTAAAGTTGCGGATGAACATATCCCGGGCTTTAGGCCCGGTTTTTGTTTCTTGAGATTCGTTCACGAGAAGGTGAGGGACACCTGCTTTCCTCTTTTTAAGAAAGGAGAGTTGGACCATCCTGCCATTTTCGTGGGCGGTTCTCAGGAATCAGGAGAGATTACCGTCACGGGAATCACGTTAGTTTCCCACCGGGCGAGTTTCACTAAGTTGCGCTTCCCGCCAACCGTGAAACAGCCCGCGGCCGATGAGGAGCATCACTCTTCTCATCGGCCGAATCCAAGAGTCCACCTTAGGCGGACTGCTGGATTCGACTCCGCTCACCACGAGTGGGTTCGAAACCTTCGGAAAGGAGCAGAGACGTGTTGCTTCAATTTCTTTTCTGGTGGATCGGTTCGATCTTCGCCTACGGCAATCGGAGACCGGAAAGAAAGTTCTGAAGGGAGGTGATCCACTTCTCCCGGTTATGCGCTTCCGGGTTATCTAAAAGCGCAGTTTTCCCAAGCCCGCCAAGAGATTGGCGCGCTTAGGAAAGGGTCCGGATAACCGGTTAAATTTCCAAGCCCTTGAATGCTTCGGGAGGTTCCGATGGTCCCGCTGCAAAACGTTCGAATGATTGTGGTTCAGTTCAGCTTCTCCAATCCCGAAGTTATTCCCTCGGGAATCAAGCGGCGGAAGCGAGAGACCGCCTTCGAGCACGTCGCCCGCAAGCTGCAGGCGACCGGGGAACGAGTGATCGAACCGACCGAGAACGTTTTCCTCGGGCACCTTGTCGGTGATTTCGAAGGGAACGGGTTCGAGCTGGTGGATGCGTTCTACCAAGAGCGGGTGGACGGGGATCGGCTCAATCAGACCTACTACATGGTCCGGTTCCTCTTCGCCCGGCGGGAGTTCGCGATGCCTTCGGCGGAGTTCATGCAGGTGAAGGATGCAATTCGCGCCGAGCTTCAGGAAATGCTCCGCACCGCCTTCTGGCGCGTCCGGGCGTTCCTCAACCCGTTCTACCTGGATGGAGTTGAGGTTCCTGGGCAGAAGTCCTTGAGCATCAATCTCGAGGCGCGCGTACCTCTCTTCTTTCCGGACGGCCGACTGATCATGGCCCGGCGGAAGGAAAACGGTAAGAAGATCGGGGAACCTCAATCGCTTCAACCTGATTTCGCTATGTCAGTGGCGGAGGGTCTTGTTCTTCTCTACCGTGCCTGATCATCGAGGTCAACCCAACTCCGGTTGAGTTGACCTCTCTCCTAAACTCGTTTCGGCAGAAGCGAGTTTGGGAGAGGTCGTCCTAGACCTCCGAGGTCTAGGATTTTGGAGGCAACGACCTGCCTTGGTCGGTAGGGACCAAGGCAGATCGGTGCCCCTTTTTATTTTCAGTTAGCAAATTGTCGGCTTGGTATCCTATACTCTTCTAGTGATGACTCATCAAGAAATCCGTCAAAAATTCCTCGATTATTTTGTTTCCCACGACCATACTGTCGTGCCTTCTTCTCCACTAGTTCCGCCGCCCACTGACGATTCTGTTCTCTTGACCACCGCCGGGATGCAGCAGTTCAAGCCCTACATGATGGGTGAAGCCGACGCTCAAGAAAGATTCGGCAATGTCCGTCTCGCCTCGGTCCAGAAGTGCTTTCGAACCTCCGATGTTGAGGAGGTGGGGGACGAAAGCCACCTCACTTTTTTTGAAATGTTGGGTAATTTTTCCATAGGGGACTACTTTAAGGACGGAGCAATTCCTTTGGCTTGGAATTTTATGATTCAAGAATTGAAGCTGGACCCGAAGCGGATGTTTGTTTCTGTTTTTGCTGGAGAGCCGGGGATTCCTCGCGACGAGGAGGCGATCAAAATATGGCAAAAGGAGGTTCCGGGAATCGAAATTCGCGAACAGGGGAAAGAGGACAATTTTTGGGGTCCTCCCGGAGGAAAGGTTGGACCTTGCGGTCCCTGTTCGGAGATCTATTACGTCTTAGACGATGGAAAGGAAATTGAGCTCTGGAATCTGGTCTTTATGGAGTATCTCAAAGATGATGCTGGAAAATTTTCCAAACTAAAATCCCAGAACATCGATACCGGAATGGGGTTGGATCGCCTCGTTTCGATTCTGCAGAAGAAAGACAACGTTTTTGAAACCGATCTTTTTGCGCCGTTGCTGGATCTGCTCCACCAGCTGGCGCATCTCGTGGAGCGCAAAAACGATCTGAAGCCCGCTCAGCTGCGATCGCTGCGGATCATCGCCGACCACCTCCGCGGCGCCGTATTTATGGTAGGGGACGGGGTGACGCCGCTGAACGTGGGCCGAGGCTATGTCCTGCGGCGAATATTGCGTCGCGCAATATTGCACGGCCGGCTTCTGGGAATCGAGGGATACTTTTTGCTGGAACCAACCCGCAAGGTGATTGAAATGTACGGCGATACCTATCCCGAACTGGCGGCGCGCGAGAAGGAGATTCAGGTGGTAGTTGAAGAAGAGGAACAGAAGTTCTCACGTTCGTTGGCTCAGGGGCTTCGCGTGATGGAAAAAATGGGCAAGAACGTCAACGCCTTCGTTCTCTATGACACCTATGGTTTTCCGTTGGAGCTAACCCAGGAGTTGGCGAAACCCAAGGGCTGGGAGGTGGACGTGAGAGAGTTTGAAAAAAATCTTGAAGAGCAGCGGAAGCGAGCCCGGGCGGCTGCGAAAAAGCGGGAAGGAGAGGACGAGTTGATTGCTCCCCAACACACCGCGGCCCATCTTCTCAACGCCGCTCTGCGAACCGTTTTGGGACCACAGGTGCACCAAGCCGGTCAGCACTTGGAGGTTGACAAGTTTCGGCACGATTTCACCTTCGATCGCAAACTCACCGCTGCCGAAATCGAGAAGGTGGGTGATTTGGTGAATGAGAAGATAAAAGAAAATCTCCCGGTGAAAAGAGTAATTACCACTTTTGAGGAGGCCAAAAAGCTCGGCGCCGAGGCGGAATTTTCCGAGAAATACGCCCGAGTCAAAGAAATTTCTCTTTATCACGTCGGTGACGATCCCAAGAGTTCTTTTTCCAAGGAACTCTGCGGGGGGCCGCACGTAACAAAGACCAGTCAACTCGGCCGTTTTGAGATAATCAAGGAGGAATCGGCCGGTAGTGGGATCCGCCGGATCTACGGGCGGGTGTTTCCTATCCAAAATGCTAAAAATTAGTTTACCTTTCGGAAAAAAAGAGGAATTTCCCGATCAGTTCTTTGCCTTGGATTTGGGCGGAAAAAATTTGAAGGCATTTGTGCTCGATCGAACGGATGGGAATGTGGTCGCTCTCGGCTCCCGCAAAATCTCCCGGGTCGGCGTTTTGGGGGATGATGTTTTTAATCTCAAGGAAGCGGTTGGCCAGCTTCGTCACGATTTTCCCGAGGCCGAGCCCCTGGCGGTGGTGGGAATCTCCGGTCCTCACACCCTGGCTTTCACCACAGTGGTTCGGAGCAGCACCAGTCGAGATGTACCTGATTTGGTTTCTCACGCCCGGCAAGAAGCGCAGCGTTCCGCCGAGGTTGATATTCGCATCGGTTTGGGAGAACCGCGGTTGAAAATTTCCGAGGTCGAGGCCGAAATTCTGGAAGTTAAAGAAGCCGACAAAATGGAAGTTTTTCTGTTCACCTCATTTGCATCCGAACCCTACTTGATGGAACTATCCCAGCTGGTGAAACCATCAGGGTTGAAGCTCTGGGGGTTTAGCTCTCTTTCCTTCAATCTGGTGACTGAACTCTCCCATACCCTCTCATCTTCGGATGAAAAAGAGGAATTGAATGCTCTGGTTTTTGATGTGGGCGGATCCAAAACCGAGATCAGCCTTGCCTTTGGCGGAGAGCTGATGGAAACCAGGAGTTTTTGGTGGGATTTTAAAGAGAACGGCAATCCGGTGGCTTTTCTGGACCTCTGGTTGGAAGCCCTCTCCTCGACTCTCTCCGCCTTTGAGGGAGTTGAGACCTTTCCTCCCAAAATTTACCTGACGGGAGGAGCGGCGGTTTTCCCCGGTCTCTCGGAAGTGGTCGCTTCCTATCCTTGGTCGCGCGACCACCACTTCGAAATCGCTCCGGAACTGGTTCCCTTTGAAGAGGAACGCCTCTCCACCTCTCTCGGACAGGTGGCCCTGCGCTTGCGCAAAGAGGCCGACGGGCCGGAGCCGGGGGCGAAGGATTCCGAGACAGGGAGCGATTTTGAGGAGGAAGAGGGACAATAATGGACGTCCATCTTTTTGGCTTGATGGAAAAAATTCTGGGGGCGGAGAACGGAGAGGTGACGATTGATATTCCAGAGGACAATTTTAATCTTTTGATGCTCAGAATCCTGCGCGATAAAGGCCGGCGGGAGAACAAAACGATCCATTTCGTGGCGACTGGCCCTCGGAGTAAGAGGCTGATCGGTTCTTTAGAGAATGGGGTGGATTTGCCGAAAGTTGAAAGGGAGGAAAAAGCGGCCGCGAAAAAACAGCCACCGGCTGGCCGGGTCCGGAAAATCATAATGATTTTCGCGCTGGCGCTGGGGATTTTGGCGGTTTTGGGAGCGGCTGTCTTTGGCGCCCTCTACTACATTCCCAAGGCGGAGGTGATTCTGACCCTTTCCCCGATCCCTTTGGTTAAGGAAATTCCCGTGGTGGTGGATGCCGATGCGGAAAAGGTGGATGCAGCCACCGGGACGGTCCCGGGAACTTCCCAGGTGGTGGAGGAGAGTGGGAACAAATCCACCCCGGCGACCGGAACGGCGATCGTGGGGGATAAAGCGAAAGGAACTGTGACTTTTACGAGTGCTCAAATTCAGAACTGTTCACAGGGAACTAAAATTAAGGAAGTTTCAAGCGGCCTATTTTTCTTCACTGATGCTGCTTTAAGTTTTGACTCGCCGGGAAGTAAGGATGCTAGCGTTACCGCAGAGAAAATTGGCTCAAGTTATAATCTTTCGGCTGGAAAAGACTTCACAGTAGTGTCTGGCTGTAGTGTTGGCGGTGTATCAATTTCAGGGACAAACACCGCCGCTTTCACCGGCGGAACTTCCGAGGAGGTCACCATCGCTACCGCCGCCGACCAGTCCAAACTGTTGACTGATCTTCAGAAAGAGTTGGTCGCCAATGCCAAGGAAACGATTCAAGGCCGGAGCGGGGTGGACGAGGTGGTGGTGGATAAAGCGATCAAGACCGAGGTGCTCGAAAAGACCTATTCGCATGCGGTCGGGGAGCAGGCGGAGAACGTTTCCCTGACCCTGAAAATCAAGCTCACCACGGTTACCTACAAGGGAGCGGACATCCAAGAGCTGATTTCCCAGACTCTTTCCAGTTTGGTCCCGGCCGGCTTCACCCTGTTTCCGGGGGAGACCGAGATCGTACCGTTGAACCCGGTCTTGAAAGGCGGCAAGCTAACTTTCAAAGCGAAGGTTTCTGCCAAGGTGATTCCGGAGATTGATGAAGAGAAGATCAAAAATGATTTGGCGGGGAGGAATGGGCGCTCGGCCCAGGAATATCTGAATTCCCTGAGTGATGTCAACGCCTATGAGCTGGTCCTTTGGCCGAACCTGCCGGAAAGTTTGCAACGGGTTCCGAAAACCACAAATAGAATTACGATTACTTTGATAACTGAAGAGTAGAACTAGCGGGTTTTGCCTAGGTTACGAGGAACACTTCGTCCCCATCGCGGACTTTCTGGTTAATCTCGATCCCGATCTCTTTACCCTTCTTGGCTTCCTCTATGTCTTTGTGATCGATCTGCATCGAGGTAACTTCTTGGGTGAAGTCCGTGGTCGCCCCTTTGAGATGGATCTTGGCGCCTTTCTTGAGGGTGCCGGTCAGTTTGATAATCCCGGCTGGGATGTGTCCAAAATAGTGGGTTATTTCACCGATTTTTTCTTCCAAATTAACTCACCCCCTCTGATTAGAAGAATAGCAAATTAGAACGGCAGATCGACGGTTTCGGTTTCGCCTTTGCTCTGGCGAAGTTCCGCGATGTATTCGCCGGCTTTGTCCTTAGCGGGACAGAACTCCACGTAAGGGCACCAATAGCAGCGTTTGCCAGGCCGGGGGGAGAACTCCTCATCGGCCTTGATGCGGGTAATCATCTCGAGGATCCGTTGCCGGGTCTCCTCTTCGGTTTTTTCCGTCACGGGAAAAGTCCGGAAGTTTCCGGTCTCAAGATAGAAATAACTGGCTTTCTGGATCGGTTTTCCCAATGCTTGCCGAGAAAGAATCGCATAGGCAAACAATTGGAGATTATCGTGGGTCTCACTGCGGCTCGTCTTGTAGTCAATCAGATGATAGCCCTCTTCTTCCCGGTCAATTCGGTCAACCTTTCCTTGCAGAATCATTCCGGGCTCAAAAGGGAACATCAGCAGATTTTCTTTAACAAATTCTCCCTCCGCTTCGGTTTGGGGGAGATAGGCAATTTCGGGATTAAGATTCTGGGTCTTGACGAAGATTTTGAGCAGTTTAAGCGCTCGTTCGTAGTGTTTTCTCTCGTCCTCGATGCCCGGAAAACCGCGTTCTTTTCCGCGCGGACCAGCCCAAGTTTCTTTGAGGATTTCGAGCAAGCGCGGTTCGGTTCTTTCTCCCGGATTGAGATGGAAGAAATCATTAAGTGTCCGGTGGATCACATCTCCAAAAACGAGGTCCTTGCTTCTTCCGTCTGCGACGAGAATCTGCTTTAGTTTGGGCTTGTTGCGGAAATCACTGGTGTAGGCGTCGAGATACTCAAAGTAGTACTGTTTGGCGCACTCGGCGTCATAGAGATGAAGGGAATACGGCGAGAATTTTTCGCGAGTTTTCATGATCTATGCCAATACTCTCTGCAATAGTTTAACCGTTTTGGAGATTGTTTCTTTGAGTGACCCTTGATGGTCGAAGGCCGCGGCATTTACGTGCCCGCCCCCACCCATGTCTTTAGCAATATTGGCGACATTAAATCCGGCCTTTGAGCGAAGTGATACCCTGATCAGACGGTGGCCTTCCTCGGTGAACATTGCCGCAGCCTTTATCCCTTTCATGGCCAAGAGAAGATTGTTGGTGGCGAAGCTTCGAGCAGGGGAGAGCTCATCAAGCTTGATTTTCAATCTTTGGATTTCCTTAAGGGGGAGATAGGAATAGAGCAGCCTACCGCTCCGGCGGGAGTTGGCCAGGATCAGAGACCAAATTGCCAGTGTTTTGGGTGGCCAACTTCGGAAAGAATTTTCGACCACCTTTTCCCGATCGGCCCCGAGACGAAGGAGTTGGGAGGTCTTGGTGAAGGTGGAGGGGATCGTGGAAGAGTAGAGGAAGCCGCCGGTATCGGTATAGATTCCGGTGAGCAGGCAATCGGCGATTGTGGGGGTGATCCGGGCTTTCCAACGGCGAAGAAGATCAAAGAGGATCTCGGCGGTGGAGGGCGAAGCGGGATCGACATAATTGAGATCTCCGAAATTGGCGTTGGTAACGTGATGGTCAATATTGACCACGACCATTCGGGACGGCAGCGAAAAAGTCTCGCTGCGGCTTAGTCTTCCCGTCTCGGCGTGGTCGAGGAAAAGAAGAAGATCAAAGCGCGAAAGGTCGAGTTTGGCCGGGTCGCCGATGCGAACGCGCTTCACGCCGGTGAGAAATTCAAAAGACTCCGGAATTGGATCGGCGCTCACCAGCACCACTTTTTTCCCAAGCCCTCGGAGAAAGTGGTAACAGCCCAGGACCGAGCCAACGGAATCACCGTCCGGTCTAAGGTGGAGCGGGACCAGGATGTATTTGGCCGCTTTGATAGTACGCAGAATATTTCGGGGAGAATCCACAATCCCTATCCTAGCATAACCCCTGCCCTTGACCTATAGTCAATATAATGATAGGATATAACAAGATACTTGCACCGGCGTTTACAATTGGAGAGTTAGCGAGAATTGCTAGCTCGCTAGCGAGCGTCCAATGGACGCTGGTTAAGAAAGGAGAGATGATGTGCCTGCTCACGAGAGAAACATTACCGAGAAGGCGATAATTCTCGCGTTGGCATTTCGAGCAGGATTGGCCGGCCGGGAGGGCGATTCTTTTTCCGTCGAGCCGGCCACGTTGGATAGTGATCTCCATCGCGGTTTTGATTTCTTCATTAGACGAAACAATCACTGGCTTCGGGTAGATGGTACCGCCAGTCGACGATTCAAGGGCCAGAAGATTGCCCGAACCGTAAAGTTCGCTAAGGTGAAGAAACGCCCCTGGGTCTATATCCTGAGAGGCGATTGGCAAACCGCCGCTTTCGACGTAGCCGGAATCGGAACGGCCCGCGAGAAATGTTTCACCGCTTCGTATCTTCGCGTTCAGGATGGGAGGCCACTGGCGTTTACGGAGGCCTGTCCGATCCACGGCAATGATTGCGAATTTGCTCGTAGGTTGTTCAAGTTCGGTTCTCAACTGAGCCGGATTCTAGCTTCCGCTCGCCGCAAGGATGGTAGCCCCTCACAAGCGGTGGAATTTGCGATGGAAGTCACTAAACCTCCGTTCTAACCAAACGGAGGCTTTTTTTATATCCGCTATCATATGTTGGATGAATATTCTAGGAGTGGACTGGGGTGAAAAGAGAATCGGGATGGCGATTGCTCGGGGAAATCTCGCCGAACCTTTGGGAACGGTCGGTTCGTTCGAGGAATTGGTGGGAATTGCCCGGGACGAAAGGGTGGAGAGGATAGTGTTGGGATTACCGGAGGGCAAATTTGAGGAAAGGGTGAGAGGTTGGAGCAGGCGGATTGAGGGTGAACTGGGTGTACCGGTGGTGCTGCGCTCGGAGGTTTTGACCAGCCGCCAGGCCCTCCAAAAATCAATCGAATCCGGGAAGCCCAAAAAGTCCCGCCGTGATTTGGATGCTCAGGCTGCTGCTCTGCTTCTGCAGGAGTTTTTAGACGAAAACCAGAACCAATCTTAAGTTTGTTATTCTATTTTTGTAATGCTTTCTCCTTGGGAAGAAATCTTGAGGTTGGGCGGCGCGCTTCTGATCGGTTTTTTGATCGGGTTGGAGAGAGAAATCAGCAGGAAACCGGCCGGGCTGCGCACCCACATGCTAGTCTCCCTGGCCTCGTCTCTTTTTACGATCCTTTCTTTGAGTTCGGCTTTTGGCGATGGGGCCGCCGACCCCACTCGAATCGCTTCCCAAATCGTGGTCGGAATAGGTTTTGTCGGGGCGGGGGTAATCATCTCTTCCGGCGGGCAGATCAAGGGGGTGACCACAGCGGCTTCGCTCTGGATCACTGCGGCGATGGGAATGGCCATGGGTCTGGGGGAATACCTTTTAGCGGCGGTAGCAGCGGGGTTTACCCTGGTTACCCTTTTAGTTATCGGGGTTTGGGAAAGGTCACTGGAGCGGCGAGATTAACGCGTGCCTGTCGGACGCTCCGCCGGAGCAATTGTTTTTCGGGGACCATTCTACCTTTTACTTCATTACCAGTCCGGGCATTGGGATTTTCCAAAAGGGGGGATTGAAAAAGGCGAGAAAACCGAGGAAACGGTGCGGCGGGAGGTGCGGGAGGAGACCGGCATCGCCGATCTGGAATTTATCCCCGGGTTCAAGAAAACAATTCATTTTGTTTACCAGCACCAAGGAGATTTTGCGTGCGGCCGAAGATTATCTTAAACTTAGAGGATATGCGGCTTAAAATTATTTTGGTTATTCTGGTTTTGGCGGCCTTGGTTTTGGCGGGGGGAGCATTTCTCCTTTGGAAATTGAATCAGCCGATCGCGGCCTCCGGCAAAGTCGAGGTCCTGATTTCTTCCGGAGAATCGGTCCAGGAGATCGGCGGCAAACTTCAGGCGGCGGGGGTGATGAATTCTTTTCTTTTCGTCTCCTATGTCCGCTTCAAAAATCTTACTTCTAAAATTCAAGCCGGACGGTACGATATTCCTCTGGCGCTCACGCCGGTTCAAGTGGTGGAGCTGCTGCAGCACGGGACTTTTGATGTCCGTCTCACTTTCTTAGAAGGTTGGCGGCGGGAAGAATATCTGCGCTACGCGCTGGCAAATCTGGCCGTGGACGATGAAGATTTTTCGACCCAATTCTTAGTTGCGACCGAGGATTTGGAAGGATATCTTTTCCCCGATACCTATATCGTGCCGATCAACATCGGTGCCCAAGAGCTGGTCGTACTTCTCAACCAAAACTTTGAAAAGAAATATCAAGGAACGGTTCTGCCGCTCCAATCAAAAAGCGGCCTCACAAAGAAGCAGATTACCATCCTGGCCTCTCTTCTGGAAAGGGAAAGCGTCGGGAACCAGGAGGAGCTGGAAACGATTGCCGGGATTATGATCAAGCGCTGGAAGTCCGGATGGTATTTAGGGATTGACGCCACGATCCAGTATCTGCTGGGATACCAAGAAGACACTGGGTCATGGTGGACAACTAAAGAATCCAAGATCGTTGCTGGTAAAAAAATCGACTCACTTTACAACACCTACACCCATCTCGGGATTCCACCGATGCCGATCGCCAATCCCGGAATCGACACTCTCTTGGCGGTCGTAAACTACCGAAAATCTCCTTACTGGTTTTATCTCCATTGTGAGAATGGTCAAATCCGCTACGCGAAAACTCCGACGGAGCACAACGCTAACAAATCCTGCCTTTAAGTAGAACCCTGAATTAGAAGTCGGTTATTTAATTTAAAAACTTAAAAAGCGCGGAAAATTGAATCACCCGCGCTTATCTCTTATTCGATCTTAACGACCTTATACCGCTTTAGCGATCCTCCGATTACACCTTCGCGCACCTCGCCGATAGTTGCTCCGCTGATCAGCTGGGCAAGTGGAGCGGCGTACGATACTGCGTCTCTCGAATTGCTAACAATCATGTAGCTCCCGATTTGGAAAGTCTGTGTTTCGCCCGACCCTTCTTCAACGATTGTCACAGACTTTCCTAGCTGAACTATCCCAATATCGGTATCCGGATCAAAGAGCTGAGCGTGTTCTCTGATCTCCTGGAGATTGCTTACCCGCTTGGCATTGAGCGCATATTGTCGATGCGCTTCCTCGAAAGCAAAGTTGTCGTGCCAAGCACCCTCCCCACCTCCGTTTTGGCCAATCGATTTGGCGGTAATCTCTAACTCGCTTCGGAGTTTTGTGATCCGACTTTCGAGATCTTTGAGATCCTCTTCTAGAAAGTAAAACATCTCCCCTCCCTTCCTCTTCTTCTGACTATTTAATAATATATAACGCCCGTCAAAATTTTTCGACTTTATATCGGTTGTCGGTTATAATAATCCGTACGTATGGAATACAAGAAGATTTATCTCACAAAAGAAGGACGCGAGAAGCTCCTGCAGAGGAAGAAGCAATTGGAAGAAGAGTTGGGAAAGGCAAAGAAGAGAATAGGCGAAGCGGCCGGAGATGAGGGGCTCTGGCACGAGAATGCGGCTTTTGAACAAGCCGAGAGCGATGTGTCTATGTTGATTCGGCTCATTGGTGATGTAGAAGACCAGATTTTAACTGCACAGATAGTTGAAACGCCCACATCTCGTGACCACGTTATGATTGGTAGTACTGTGAAAGTAAGAATTGACGGAATTGAGAAAGTTTTTACGGTCCTTGGCGAGAGTGAATCCGATCTTCTTAGTGGAAAGATCTCCTGTACTTCTCCGATAGGCAAAGCATTGTTGGGAGCCAAGGCAGGCGAGCAGGTTAAAGCGGTTACCCCAGGTGGGTCGGTGCAAATGAAGGTTCTCGAGATCACCTGACGTCGTTCCTCTCTTGATTCCCAGATATAAGTATCTTATAATAAGACAAACCATTGAATAAAGGGGAGAAAAGCATGGGCAAGTTCATTGTTATAACAGGCCTTGATGCCTCCGGTAAAGATACAGTTGCTGCGGCCTTGCAGGAATTGGATCCGGGGTCGTACTTGGTGAAGACACCTACGGACCCGTTTATTCCCGCGCGCTCTGAGATGGACGCTCTTGCTATGCAACACCCCTGGACGCATTACCACTTCTATTTGGCTTCGATCTACCATGCGTCCAGTATCATCTCCGAACTTTTGAGGAACAGCAGCAACGTTTACTGTGTTCGATACCTTCTTGATACAGTCTGTTACCACCGCGGTTTAGGTCTGCCAGTGCGCCTTAATTACACCAAGGGCATTCGTCGTCCAGACCTGACAATTTTTCTTGCCATAAGCGATGAGGGTGTACGACAGCGGCGCTTGGGTTCCCGGGGCCGTTCCGTTGGCGATGAGGTCACAGATAATGAGCGTATCCGGCAGAAGATACTCGAAGCTTACCGACGATACGATAGCGAATATGTTCTAGTGGATAATACGTTCAAAACTGTCCCTCAGGTTGTTGGGGAGATTCGTAATATAATCGAGGGGCTGAGCAAATAAGCCACGCTTAGCCCTTTTTACAACATGAACGAAGGAAACGGTAGCCACCAAAAATTGAATTTCAGGAAGATTTACTCGCGTGGTGGTAATTTTGACCGGATTCTGGACTTTTACGTTGATTATTACGGTATTGATGTTATCAAAGACAAACAAACTGTCCCCTCGAGTTTATTGCATCACTACTCTCTTAAGGCCGGCAACTTTATAGTCGCCGCTATTTTTAATGAGAATTACCAGTTTTTAGTTCTGCGTGATCCCGGCAAACATGGTGGCTGGGAACTTCCGGGAGGATCTGTCTCACCGGGAGAAAATCTGGAGGACGCTCTCTTTAGGATCGTAGAGAGAGAAACTGGTTTGGAAACAGATGAGACTGAACCAATTGCGGTTATAGAAAACCACTTTGTCGACGGGCATCGGGAAGTTGTGCACCGCGGTTTGGCTTGGTTAGTCAGAGCTAGGGGAAAAATTAGGGACTCCGAGATTTCTCTCGCCTTTGTTGATAACTTCAGATCTGTGTCCAAAAATTTAATGTACGCCAACGAAAGAATTTTAGAATTGGCGCAACAAAAACTCTCTCAAAAACAGATATTGCTTGCGCATGATGAAATAGACGTAAATCGAAATCGTAGATTGAATTATCTAATCCATGAGTTAACAGTCGCCCCATTATCAAAGGTATTCAGTTCAGATAGGATTAAAAAAATTATGAAAAACTACATCGGTTCGGCTAAGACGGTGTTGGATGTTTCTTGCGGAGACGATAAATTTATCTTTGAAGTTTGTAAGAGCGTTGAGCTTTGTGTGGCAAACGATGTCTCCAGATCCGTCACAGCGGCCTTGAGGAGGGAAAGAAATCTTCCCGACAACATCATCTTTACGAATCACGATGCAACCGATCTACCGTTTTCCAAAAAATTCGATTTAGTTATTTGTAAGAACACTCTTCATCATATGCACAATTACGAGGAACTCGTTGTCTTGCTTGACTCGTTAAAAAAGGTCGGTAAGAGGGTTTTGATTGTTGATGTAGAGGATCCATCTCGGTCTACGAAAAGAGCAAGGTTTTGGAATGCGTACTACAGGAATTTCTTAGGTGATCGAGGTGGGCTATTTATGACAGAAAGCGAGTTTAGAGATGTTACCTCGAGAAATTTCCCAGAATGGAAACTCCAATTTGAAAAGTTAGAAACTGTTAAGGGTAATTACCTGTTCCTTCTGGCCTCGGGGCGTTCTTCTAAATAGTGTTCTCAGGGTATTGACTTTTAGCGCTTTTGTTGTTAAATTAGCCTCGTTAAGTGAATATTTTTTCCCGATAAGCGCGTGGGCGTTTTGTGTTTGTGCGCTTTGCTTTTCTTTTTAGATTGATGACTAGAGTGTGGCTAGGGAAAACCGCAGAGGCCTTGCCCCTTTCGGATCTCTCAGCGGTCCAGAAAGAATCTTTCGATCAGCTCCTCAAAGAGGGGATTTTGGAAGTTCTGGAAGAAATCAATCCGATCCAAGACTACACCGGCCGTGGTTGGGAACTGAGTTTCAACAAGCCCCGCTACGGCAAACCCCGCGTCAGCAAAGAAGAAGCCATCAAGAAAGGTCTGACCTTTTCTTTCTCTTGGTACCTCACCGCCGAACTGAAGGAAGTAAAAAGCGGCAAGACCGTTTCCCAGGAGATTTACATGGGGGAAATTCCCCAGATGACGGAGGGAGGAACCTTCATCGTGGCCGGGATCGAACGCGCCGTCGTTAATCAGCTCCTTCGTTCTGAAGGAATCTATTTTTCTCAAGAAACCGATCCCACGACCGGGGTTCTGTTGTCCTCGGCAAGGATTCTTCCCAAGAACGGAGCCTGGCTGGAATTCAGTACCGCCCGTCGCAACTACATCACGGTTAAAATCAGCAACTACCACAAGATGCCGGTCACCACTCTTCTGCGAGCTTTCGGCTTAACCCGGGATGACGACATTCGCGCGGCTTTCAACGATGTTGACACCGACCCCAATCGAAATTTCATCGAAGAAACTCTCAAGAAAGATTCCACCAAATCCTACGAGGAGGCCGTCGTTGAAATTTTCACTAAGGTCCGGCCCGGGGAGCCGGCTCTGCTCGATACCGCCAAGCTCACTTTTGAGCGGATCTTCCTCGATCCCCGCCGCTACGATCTTGGGAAAGCGGGGCGCTTCAAACTCAATGAAATCCTGGGGTTGGATCTTTCCTTGGATGAGCGGCACAACCGCCTGCTCACCCGCGGCGATTTGATCTCGGCCTTGAAGCGGTTGATCGAACTCAACCACGGCATCGGTGAACCGAGTGATATTGACCATCTGGGGAACCGGCGGGTGCGGACGGTGGGGGAGTTGATCCAGGGTCAGCTCCGGATCGGCTTCATCCAATTGGAAAGGGTCGTCAAGGAGAGAATGAGCCTGCAGGCGCGGAATCAGCTTCCCAAACCGTTGGCAATCATCTCAACCCGCCCGGTAGAGGCGCGGCTGCACTCTTTCTTTGCTTCTTCGCAACTCTCGCAGTATCACGAGCAGGTTAATCCTTTGGCGGGACTGGAGCACCTTCGGCGCCTTTCGGTTAAGGGCCCGGGCGGATTAACCGCGGAGCGGGCTAGTTTTTCGGTGCGAGATGCCCACTACACCCACTACGGGCGGATTTGCCCGGTCAAAACCCCGGAAGGAACTTCAATTGGACTAACAACCCACCTAGCGCTCTACGCGCGGATCAACCCGCTTGGATTTTTGGAGACCCCTTACCGAAAAGTTAAGAAAATCAATGGCAAACCGATGGTGACAAAGGAGATTATCTATCTCACCGCTTCTCAAGAGGATCAATACGTGGTCGCGGATGCTTCAGTCCGGCTGGACAAGAGCGGGCGGATCCTGGATGAACGGATTCCACTCCGCCACAAGATCGAGTTCTTCTTCGGCTCCGCCGACCAGGCCGAGCTAGTGGACGTGACTCCTCGCCAAATTGTCTCCGCCTCGGCGGCCCTTATTCCTTTTTTGGCGCATGATGATGTGAATCGAGCGTTGATGGCATCCAACATGGTCGGCCAAGCCGTGCCGCTGGTTGTCCCGGAAGCGCCGATTGTGGGGACGGGAATTGAGAGGGATTTGGCGATCAATTCCGGTCTGACGATTATCGCCGAGGATGCTGGAAAGGTCTCTTATGTGGATGCGGGGAGGTTGGAAGTGGTTTACCAGGGGGGCAAAAAGAAGCACTATGATCTGCAGAAGTTCGTCAAAAGCAACGATGAAACCTGCTACAACCAGCACGTGCGAGTGGAGTCCAGCCAGGTTTTTAAGAAGGGTGATGTGCTGATCGATGGGCCGGCGACCGAAAACGGTGAGCTGGCCATCGGCCGTAATCTCACCATCGCTTACATGTACTGGGACGGGTTCGGTTATGAAGACGGTATTGTGCTTTCTGATCGTCTGCGCCGGGAGGACTTGCTCTCTTCGATTCACATTTCAGAACACAGCATTCAGGTCCTGGAAACGAAACTCGGTCCGGAAGAGGTAACACAGGACATTCCCAATGTTTCCGAAGAGGCCCTGCGCAATCTGGACGAAAGCGGTATCGCCGCCATCGGTTCAGAGGTAAAGGGCGGCGATATCTTGGTTGGGAAAATCGCTCCCAAGGGCGAGACCGAGCTCTCGGCGGAAGAACGGCTTCTCCGCGCCATTTTTGGGGAGAAAGCTCGCGAGGTGCGAGATGTTTCCCTGCGAGTTCCTCACGGGGAGTGGGGGACCGTGGTCGAGGTAAAGATTTTGAATCGGGGAGAATCGGAACTTCCCGAGGGAGTTCTGCAGGAGATCTATGTCCGCGTGGCGCAGATCCGCAAGATCACAGTGGGGGACAAGTTGGCGGGGCGGCACGGTAACAAGGGAGTTATTTCTCGAATTGTGCCGGCAGCGGATCTTCCCTACCTCGAGGACGGGACGCCGGTCGATATCATTCTGGCGCCGCACTCTGTCATTAACCGGATGAATCTGGGCCAGCTGTTGGAAACCCATCTGGGGTGGGCGGGAGCCAAATCGGGAAAGCATTATGCGGTGCCGGTTTTCGAAAAGTTTGGCGAAGCAACGCTGGAGGCGGAACTTCAGGCGGCCAATCTACCGGTTTCCGGCAAGGCAAAGCTCTTCGACGGCCGGACCGGCAAGCCTTTTGAGCAGGAAGTGGTCGTCGGCAATGCCTACATTCTCAAGCTGGAGCACCTGGCGGAGGACAAGATGCACGCCCGTTCGACCGGACCCTACGCGCTAATTACCCAGCAGCCCCTGGGAGGAAAAGCTCAATTTGGTGGCCAGCGTTTTGGGGAAATGGAGGTCTGGGCAATCGAGGCTTACGGTGCAGCCTATGCCTTGCAAGAGATGTTGACGACCAAATCGGACGATCTGGTCGGGCGTTCGGCGGCGTACCGTGCGATCGTCCAGGGTGAGGAAATTCCCGAACCTACTCTTCCCGAATCATTCAAGCTCTTGATTCGAGAACTCAACGGAGTGGGGCTGAATATTGAACCGCTGAAAAAGGGCGAAAAGATTGTTTCCGCCCGAGTGGCCGAGGTACCGTCTCTTCCCGAGCCCCCGGTGTCCGAGGAAGCCGAGCTGGCCGCGGCTGTTTTCGCTCCCGAACCCAGCGAGGAGGGTCCGGCGGAGGAAGCGGCGATGGGTGAAGTAGCGGAGGGCCAACCGGCCGAGAGAGCAGAACAAAAGGAGGAAGAAAATGCCTAGTGGTTTGGAAGCTTTTCGAGAATTTGATTCTCTGAGAATTAAATTTGCTTCTCCGGAGATTATCAAGGGTTGGTCCTATGGTGAAGTCACCAAGCCGGAGACAATCAACTATCGAACTTTCAAGGCGGAAAAAGATGGTCTCTTTGATGAGCGGATTTTTGGCCCGACCAAAGATTACGAGTGCTACTGCGGAAAATACAAGAAGGCCCGCTTTAAAGGAATCATCTGCGATAAGTGCGGAGTGGAGGTCACTAGCAAGCGGGTCCGGCGGGAGCGGATGGGGCACATTTCCCTGGCTTCTCCGGTGGCGCACATCTGGTTCTTCCGCGGAGTTCCTTCCATGGTCAGTATTCTTCTGGGGATTTCTTCGCGTGATGTGGAAGGGGTAATCTACTTCTCCCGCTACCTGATCACCGAGTTTGATCGCGAGAAGCGCGGTCCGGTCCTGGAAAAATTTGAACACGATCTCAATCAGCAGATCAAACAAGAGCAGGATCCGGCCAACAAGATAAAACTTTCCGATACCAAACGGGAGGGACTGGAAGTTCTCAAAAGCGTTAAGCTCTTTTCGGTTCTCTCGGAGCGGGAGGTCGAACTGGCGTTGCCTTATCTAAAGGAATTTTCCGAAGTGATGATGGGGGCGGAAGCGATTCGCCGGGCCCTGGCCCTAGTTGATCTGGGCAAGATTTCGCTCCAGCTGCGCAAGGTTGTCCACGAGAGCAAGGGGGAGCGAGGGGTCTGGGCCCGCCGGCGTTTGCGAATTGTGGAGGGACTCAAGAATGCCGGAGTGGAGCCGGCTTGGTTCATCCTGACGGTCTTGCCGGTGATCCCGCCGGATCTGCGACCGATGGTCCAGTTGGAGGGAGGAAGGTTCGCAACCTCCGATCTAAACGATCTTTATCGGACCGTGATCAATCGCAATAACCGCTTGCGCCAGTTGCTAGAGCTAGGCGCTCCCGAAATTATTGTCCGTAACGAAAAACGGATGCTACAGGAGGCCGTTGATGCCCTAATCGATTCTTCCAAGGCGCGCCGCGGCAAGGTGCGGCGGGGCAAAAAGACCCTGCGGTCGTTTGCCGATCTTCTATCCGGAAAACAGGGTCGCTTCCGTCAAAATTTGCTCGGAAAGCGAGTGGACTACTCCGGGCGTTCCGTGATTGTTGTCGGTCCCTATTTGAAACTCAATCAAGTGGGAATTCCTCGGGAAATGGCTCTGGAGCTTTGGAAGCCCCATGTGCTCCGGGAAATTCTCCTGCGGGGATCCGCTTCCAATCTCAGAAGTGCCAAGGCCTATTTGGAAGAGCGTTCCGACGAAGTTTGGGAAATCCTTGAACAACTGGTGGTGGATCATCCGGTTTTGCTGAATCGAGCCCCTTCCCTGCACCGTCTCTCTATCCTTGGTTTTTATCCGATTTTAGTGGATGGCTCCGCGATCCAACTGCACCCGGCGGTTTGTGCCGGATTCAACGCCGATTTTGATGGTGACGCGATGGCGGTCCACCTTCCGATTTCAAAGAGAGCGATTGCGGAAGTAAAGGCGCTGATGATTTCGACGAACAATCTTCTCCGTCCCGCGACCGGTGAACCGATTGCTTTTCCCAACAAGGAACAGGTTTTGGGCACTTACTATCTGACCAGCATCCCGGTCGAAGAGGAGACGCGAAAGGAAGAGGATTTCAAGGTCTTTAGCAGTGAACAGGAGGCAATCATTGCCTACGATCTTGAAAAGATTGTTCTCCGCGAGAAAATCAAGGTTATGGTGGGGGAGCAGATCCTAGTGACTACCGTGGGGCGGGTAATCCTCAACTCGGTTTTGCCGGATTTCCTTCGTTTTTATAATGGCAAAGTGGGCGCAAAGGAAGCCAAAGATTTTATCTCTCAGGCATTGGTAAAATCGGAGGATCAGGTGGTCGCCGATCTGGTGGATGCGATCAAGCATCTTGGTTTCCATTACGCTACTTATTCGGGCGCTTCCATCTCGGCTTTTGACGGAATTATCCCATCGGAAAAGCCCAAGGTTTTGGCCGATGCCGAAAAGAAGGTATCCGAAATCGACCAAAACTTCCGGCGGGGATTGATCACCGACTCTGAGAGAAAAGAGCTTTCCCGGGTGGTTTGGAGTGAGGCCACCAATGTTTTAGATGATTTGGCTTGGAATGCTCTTGGGGAAGACAACCCGATCAAACTAATTATCGGTTCGGGAGCGGCGCGGGCCACTCGGGACCAAGTGAAGCAGATTTCGGGAATGCGGGGCCATGTCGTGGATCCGACCGGAAAAGTGGTCGAACTACCGATCCGCTCCAACTATCGGGAGGGTTTAACCAGCTTCGAATATTTCGTGGGGGCTCGCGGGGCCCGCAAGGGACTGGTGGACACGGCGCTGCGGACCGCCGACGCCGGTTACCTCACGCGGAGGTTGGTGGATGTTGCCCAGGACGTTTTGATTCGAGAAGCTGATTGCAAAACAAAGAACTCCATCTCCCTCGCCAAAGAGGAAGAAACGTTCTTGATTACTTTCTCACGTCGCTTGAATGGGCGAGTTGCGGCGGAAGATATCAAGATTCGCAGCAAGGTTTTGGTGAAGAAAAATGAACTCATTGATGCCCTCGCGGCGGAGGCGATTGAAAAGTCTGGAATTACGGAAGTCAAGATTCGTTCCCCGCTTACCTGTGAAAGTCTTCACGGAGTTTGCGCGTCCTGTTACGGTTTGGATCTGGGGCGTAACCGGCCGGCAGCGATAGGGACTCCCGTCGGGATAGTGGCCGCTCAGTCAATTGGGGAGCCGGGAACGCAGTTAACTCTGCGGACAAAACACATGGGTGGAATCGCCGCCAGTAAAGACATCACCCAAGGTTTGCCGAGGATCGAGGAGGTTTTCGAGGCCCGGACACCAAAATTCGAAGCGAACGTGGCTCCCTACGCCGGAAAGATCTCGGTTTCGGAAGAAGGAGATTCCCGGAAGGTCTTCCTTACCGGCAAGGAGGGGGCAATGCAGTTTGACGTTCCGGTGGGCCGCAACATTCTGGTGAAGGATGGTGAGAAGGTGGAAGCCGGCGTCCAGCTCACCGAGGGGTACCTCGATCCGAAGAAAATTTTGGGCGTCCGTGGGATCCTCTCCACCCAGAAATATTTGGTGAATGAGATTCTCAAGGTTTACTCCGGCCAGGGGATTTCATTGGATGATATTCATTTGGAAGTGATTGTCCGGCAGATGTTCAACAAGTTGCGGATCACCGACCCCGGAGATACCGAATTTATTCCTGAAGAAATCATCACCAAGATCCAACTGGAGAAGGCGAATGATGAGCTTTCCAAGGGATCAAAGCGGGCGGTCGGAGAACCGGTCCTGTTGGGAATTACCCGTTCTTCTCTCAAGACCGATTCCTGGCTTTCGGCGGCCTCTTTCATGGAGACAACGCGAATCCTGACGGAAGCAGCGGCCGCGGGAAAGGTTGATAATCTCTTAGGATTAAAGGAGAGCGTCATTGTGGGTCGGTTGATCCCAACCGGAGAGAGATCGCAACTCAAAGAGAAGAAGAAGGAGGAGAAGGTGAAGAAGGAGGCAAAATAGATGCCAACGGTTCAACAGCTCATCAAAAAGGGGAGAAAAAAGATTGCCCACAAAACCAAAGCCCCGGCTCTGGCGGAGATCTATTCCTCGCTCCGCCGGCGCAAGAAGGTCGCGAACTCTCCTTTTAAGAGAGCGGTGGTTTTGCAGGTGAGGACGATGACTCCCAAGAAACCTAATTCTGCGCTTCGCAAGGTGGCGCGGGTTCGCCTCTCGAATGGGCGGGAAGTCACGTCCTATATCCCCGGTGAGGGCCACAATCTGGCGGAACACTCGATCGTGATGGTGCGGGGCGGGAAGGTCAAGGATTTGCCGGGAATCAAGTACACGATTGTCCGGGGTGTTTTTGACACGGCGGGGGTGGAAGGCCGTCGGACCAGCCGCTCCATCTATGGGGCCAAGAGGGTCGCAGAAGGAAGTCGACCGCAGCCGGCGACTGCGGCACCCGAGCCGGTAGCAGCGAGTGCGGAAGGAGAAGCAAATGCCTAGAGGAGGCCCGGTCCGAAAAAGACAGCTGGAATCGGATTACCGCTTTGGTTCCACGGTTGTGGCAAAATTCACCAACCAAATTATGTTGAGCGGCCGAAAGGCCACGGCCCAGGCCGCGGTCTACCAAGCGATGGACAAGGCGGCGCAGGCTCTGGGGGCCGAGCCGCTTCTGGTTCTGACCCAGGCGGTGACCAACGTTACTCCGCAGTTGGAGGTTCGTTCCCGCCGGGTGGGGGGAGCAACCTACCAGGTTCCCACTCAGGTTCGGACGGAACGGGCGCAGGCGCTCGCCATTCGTTGGCTCGTAAACTCCGCCCGGAGCAAAAAGGGCAGCCCGTTGGCGGAGCGGCTGGCTCAGGAGTTAACGGCGGCCTACAACAACGAAGGAGCGGCCGTCAAGAAGAAGGAGGAAGTTCACCGGATCGCCGACGCCAACCGCGCCTTTGCCCATTTCCGCTGGTGACGCTAGTCATCGAGGAAAGATGATCTATGAGCTTTCGCGAATAGTCTTATTTCCGTTGGTAACTCTTTAGAATACTCGGGGTAGAAAGACAGCCAATCCCACTAGGACGGCAAAGATCGTCGCCAAAAGCACCATTCCCGCCGAGACGTCCTTGGCAATGCGGGCTTTTTCGTGGTGATCCTCTCTCACTAGGTTGATTATCTCCTCCAAAGAGGTGTTGATCATCTCCGCCACCAGGACCAAGAAGATGGCAACCAGAATGCCAAACCACTCTCGGGAAGATATCTGAAAATAGAGTCCGAGTGCGGCGGTGATAACCGCCGCCACCAAGTGAATTCTCAGATTCTGATGGAAAAATAGCGTGTGAACGAGTCCGCGCCAGGCGTGGCGGAAGGATTTTGCGAGGCGAATAAAGCTAATCACAAGGGTCATTCTATCACCCAACCTATCTTTGGCTTTGCTAGAGTTAGGATATGGAAAGTCTGTTGGAATTTCGCAAACGCAAAGACGAATTTTTAAAAACCGGGACCGAATCGCCAATTCCGGTCGAGGAACGGACTTCCTTTGCGGGTTTGAAATATTTTCCGGATGATCCGAAACTGCGTTTTCTCGTTCCGCTGGCCCGAGTTCCGGAAGAGGAGCTCGAATTTGAAACTTCCTCCGGGGAGAAAAAGATCTTCAAGCGGATTGGGAAACTTGGTTTTTCGGTCGAGGGCCAGCCGGTTCAAATCACCCTCTACCAAGCTGCCAGTGGTTCTTTTTTCCTGCCCTTTCGCGACGCGACCTCAGGCAAAGAAACCTACGGCGCCGGTCGTTACCTGGAGGTAGAGGAGAAAGATGGGAAGTTTGAGCTCGATTTCAATTATGCCTACAACCCCTACTGCGCCTACAGCTCGGGCTACTCCTGTCCTCTGCCTCCGGTGGAGAACTGGCTGAAGGTGCCGATCGCCGCGGGGGAGAGGAACTTGAAATGACTAAAATTTCCCGCTTGGGAGAACTCAAACACCGCCAGCTCGATCTTCGGGACATCATTCTCGGCGGTCAGGACGGACTGGTGAATGTTTTGGGGGTGACCCTGGGTGTGGCGGCGGCTTCGGGAGATACTCGAATCGTCTTGGCGGCGGGATTAGCCGCGACCTTTGCGGAATCTTTTTCGATGGCCGCGGTGGCCTACACCTCTTCGATGACAGGATCTCACGCGCTAACCGACGCGCTGATTGTGGGTGTTTCCGCGATCTTTGGCTCGATAATTCCCATTCTCCCTTTTGCTTTTTTTCCGATTTCTCTAGGGATAAAAGTTGCCGTTCTCATTTCGGCCATCTTTCTTTTTCTTCTCGGAATTTACAAAGCCCGGGTAATCGGTTTGAATCTCGGACTCGAGGGATTAAAGATTACGTTGATCGGCATAGCCGCCGCCCTAATTGGCTATGTGGTGGGGCTGATCTTTAAAGTCCCGGCGGCTTGAGCGAGGCTATTCGATCTTAATTTTTTTCCCGTCTTCGAATTGGGTCCAAAACTTCTTCCACTTGGAGGGCCCGAACAAGAGTTTGACTCCCAAGAGAATGACAATCGTGGGCCAAAAGACCTGCCAGAACTCGGCCGAGATTATTCCCAGGTTGCTCAAGAGCCAAAAACCTCCCAACAGAATTAGTAGACTGCCAAAAAACATCATTGATTAATCACCTCCCTGGAATAAATGTAGCAGAATTGGTCAATAAAAACCCCCAGCTTGGCATCCCAAGTTGGGGGTTCAGTTGAAGATCGGACGGATCGCTTCGCGAACCTAGCAATCTCGCTAAGACGAGATTGTAAAACCTTCGCGAACGGTGCCGTCCTCAAGTTCATACCAGAGCTTCATGAACTCGGGGATCGGGATTTCCCGGTAACCGTTATCGTCGTTCGGGTCACTGACGACGAAGGTGTTGCTGGTGTAGCCGATGACCACTAGATAGTGCCCGCTTTTGTACTCCCGGCTAAGTTGGATGTTGGCGAGGACCGGCCGCCCCTTTTTGAGGGACTTCTTGACTTCCGCGGCGGTCCAGGCTTGATGGACCCGAACGGTGCCCGCTTGCCGGCGAACTTGATTGGTCAGCTCTTTCCTTTCCTTGCCCTTGGCTCCGGCGGCCGAGCAGTAACGCTGAATTTCCCGAGGCATCAGCGGTCGGCCCCGATGTTGGACCCTGAAACCAAGGCGGCGCACCGCGGTGACGACGTTGATCGGATCGGTGCCATTTTCGACCGTGGTTTTGCAGAGCCGAGCAAGGTGTCCTTCGGAGAAGTTCCGGCCCAGATAGCTTAGGTAGATCTTGAGCGTCGCCGGCAAGCAGAAGCCATCTTCTCTCTGGTGATGAGTTCCGACCGGCAGAACAAAGTAGGTTCCCTCCCGATGAGTGATTTCCAGCCGAGAGGCGAGGGAGTGGGCGGTGTTGTAGTGCATCCCCCCGCGCATCAGCAACCGTTCAAAGTATTCGTGCCAGATTGTCGGCACGACAGAACGCCGCCGTAGGTCGTTGGCGATCCAGATTTCATTTGGGGGGATATAGAGGTGGGTGTATCCGTGCCCGCCCATCGTGAAATCCACATCGCCTTTTTCCAGTCCTTCGCGAAGGGCATCCGCGTCTATGCTCCAGACGGTTACCCCCGGTAGGCGGGCGATTATCCGGATGCGATAGCGCTTGAAGTTGCGGCGCTGACGGAGGCGGCGGCTCTTCTCGTGGTGCCGCTTCAGGCTTTTGACGCGCCAAACTCGCAGGCTTTCATGCTTCCTATAAAGGTCAGCAAGGCTCGGCGGCTGAAAGACCCTAGCGTTTTTCGCCATCTCTCCCTCCTTATCTTGGTTTTGTCTTTATTTTAATTCACTTTTCACCAATTACAATCCCTTTTGTGGTTTTAACACAATCCCTTGCCGAACGGTTTTGTCTTCGAGTTCGTACCAGAGACTCATAAAATTTTTGATCCCAACTTCGCGGTAGCCCTGATCCTCCTGCGGATCGGAGAGGATAAAAGTGTTTCGACTGTAACCCACGATGACGGCGTAGTGCCCTTCACCCTTTTCCGGCTTGAGCTGAAAGTTGGCGATGACGGGATTTCCTCCTCTGATGATTTTCTTGACTTCCTCGACCGTCATATTTTCTTTTTGATAAGCTGAGAGTCCGAATTTCTGGGCGGCGGCGACAATATTTTGCGGATCGGTGCCGGCTTTTGTGGTTCGGCAAAGTTGGGAAAGCTTTTTTTCGGTAGCAGGAATTTGGTGGTAATTGAGGACGATTTTTAGAGCGGCCGGGCCGCAGAACCCGGCGGTTTGGCGGAAGGTGCCGACCGGGAGAACAAAATAAGTTCCCTCGCGGAGAGTAATTTCCAGGTCCGAAGCGATGGTGTGGGCACCGTCATAACCCATTCCCCCTTTCATTAGCTTGCGTTCGAGGTACTCGTGCCAGATGACCGGTTCAAGATCGCCGCGGTGGGCGTTGGCGTTGTCAATCCAGATTTCCTTTTCGGGGATGTAAAGGTAGCGATAGCCGTGCCCGCCCATAGTGAAATCAATATCACCGGCTTTTAGTCCGCTGCGGATCGCAATTCCGTCTACCAACCAAACGGCGACGCCGTTAAGGTCGGTGATTTTTTTGGTGCGATAGCTTAAGAATTTTCTTCCCTCCTTTGAAGAAATAAATTTCTTTTTCCGAACGGAATAGCTCGGAAGATTTAGGACCCGACCAATTCGCAGATTTTTCTCCTGCCAGAGATAGAGATTTTGGAGCCGTTTGGGAGTGTAGATCATCTTCTTAGTTTAAATCCTGCGTCTAGTCGTTTGCTATTTTGCCGGTTGCTCCGTTATCCTGGCTCTGGTAAGATGATTCGTTCAATCGAATGGAATGAGATTGTTAGCGATTCGAAAGAATCGCGTCCAAATCATGGTTGAAGAAAAACTTTCACATAAGATAGGATTCAAAGCGGCGCTCGATAAGGTTCGAAACATCGGGATCATCGCCCATATCGATGCGGGTAAAACGACCACAACCGAGCGGTTCCTCTATTACACCGGTCGGACCTATAAGATCGGCGAGGTCCACGAGGGGGCGGCAGTGATGGACTGGATGGTCCAGGAACGGGAGCGGGGGGTAACGATTACCGCCGCGGCCACAACCACTTTTTGGCGGGACTGCCGGATTAACATTATCGACACTCCCGGCCATGTCGATTTTACGGCGGAGGTGGAGCGTTCCCTCCGAGTCTTGGATGGGGCGGTGGTGGTTTTTGATGGAAAGGAAGGAGTTGAGCCCCAATCCGAAAAAGTTTGGCGGCAGGCCGACAAGTACAACATTCCGCGGATCTGTTTTATCAACAAGATGGACAAGATCGGGGCCGATTTTGATGAGGATCTTGCCTCCATCAAAGAGAAACTAAACGCCAAGACGGTTGTCCTGAATTTTCCTATTGGCCGGGAAGGTGATTTTTCCGGGATGATCGACGTCCTGGCGCAGAAAGCCTACCGCTTCGAGGGGAAGTTGGGGGAGGATGTCATTGAGGAGGAGGTGCCGGAGGAATTCAAAGAAAAGATGGCCCAGTACCGGGCGAAAACGATTGAAGCGATTGCCGAAGAGGACGAGCAGCTCTTGGAAAAATATCTGGCGGGGCAGGAGATTTCGGATGAAGAGCTGAAAGAAGCCCTGCGTCGGGCGACCCTTACCGGTCAGGTTTTTCCGGTTCTCTGCGGATCCTCCCTGCACAACAAAGGAGTGCAAAAAGTTTTGGATGCGGTGGTGGATTACCTGCCCTCGCCTTTGGATCGGCCGGCGGTGGAGGGGCTGGATTTTTCCGGAAACAAAACGACCCACAAAGCCGACACCAGTGAACCATTCGCAGCGCTGGCCTTCAAAGTTCAAACCGATCCGTTTGTCGGTCGATTAACTTTCTTTCGAGTTTATTCTGGCAAAATTTCTTCCGGTTCCTACGTTCTTAATGCCACCAAGGGTGTCAAGGAGAGAATCAGCCGCATTCTCCTGATGCACGCCAACTCTCGCGAAGAGATTCCCGAGATTGGGGCGGGAGAGATTGGCGCAGCGGTTGGTTTGGCGCAGACCACCACCGGCGACAGTCTTTCGGACGAAAAATCCCCGATAATTTTGGAAAACATTTCCTTCCCCGAACCGGTGATTTCGGTGATGATCGAACCCAAGACCAAGGCCGACCAGGAGAAGTTAGGAGAGGCGATGAAGAAACTGGCGGAAGAAGACCCGACTTTCAAGATTTCGTCCAACCACGAAACCGGGGAAACTCTCATCTCGGGAATGGGGGAGTTTCACCTGGAGATTCTGGTTGACCGAATGAAACGGGAATTCGGGGTCGAGGCAAACGTCGGCGCTCCCCAGGTGGCCTACAAGGAAACGATCACCGCCATGGTTGAGCAGGAGGGTAAGTACATTCGCCAGTCGGGGGGGAGAGGGCAATACGGGCATGTCTTCCTCAAGTACGAACCGCTGCCCCCGGGATCCGGTTTCGAATTTGTGAATGCGATTCGGGGTGGATCAATTCCGGTCGAATTTATTCCGCCCTCCGAAAAAGGCGTGAAAGAGGCTCTCGGCAAAGGAGTCCTGGCCGGATATCCGATGATTGATCTGCGGGCGACGCTGTTCGACGGTTCTTTTCACGAGGTGGATTCCTCCGATATTGCCTTCCAGATTGCCGCCTCCGAAGCTACCCGGGAGGGATGCCGGCGGGCGAAGCCGGTCCTGCTCGAGCCGATTATGAAGATTGAAGTTATTATTCCCGAACAGTATCTGGGGGAAACGATGGGGGATCTTTCTTCCCGGCGGGCGCAGATCCAGGGAACGGATTCGCGCGGCAATGCCCAGGTCATCAAAGCAATTGTGCCGCTGGCCGAAATTTTTGGCTACGCCACTACCATTCGTTCCTTGACATCGGGAAGAGGAACTTTTAACATTGAACCATCTCATTACGAACGCGTCCCGGAAAGTGTTGCCTCAAAAATCATTTCCGGTGGGAAGCGTGAGTAAGATGGTCTTCGAGCGTTAGCGAGAAGCCTTATCCGCCAGAGGCGGACAAGGTTCCTGAGCGTTAGCGAGAAGCCTTATTACGAGAAGGTTCCGGAGAACGTGGCGCAGAAAATCATCTCTGGGGGGAAACAAGGGGCTTGACATACTTAGCATTAAGCTCTAACATCTACTAGTCCAATGGCAGAAGCAGCAAAGAAATTTGAAAGAACCAAACCCCACGTAAACGTGGGCACAATCGGCCACGTTGACCACGGGAAGACCACCCTTACCGCGGCCATCACCAAATACCTTTCCACCAAGGGGATGTCGGAGTTTTATAAGTTTGAAGATATCGACAAATCTCCCGAGGAAAAGGAACGTGGGATTACCATTAACATTTCTCACGTCGAATACGAAACCGAGAAGCGCCACTACGCTCACATTGACGCTCCGGGACACGCCGACTACATTAAGAATATGATCACCGGCGCCGCTCAGATGGATGGGGCGATTTTGGTTGTTTCTGCTCCGGACGGCCCGATGCCGCAAACCCGGGAGCACATTCTTTTGGCGCACCAGGTGAACGTGCCGGCGATTGTCGTTTTCATCAACAAAGTGGACATGGTTGACGACAAGGAGCTAATCGACCTGGTGGAGGTTGAGGTTCGGGAGCTCCTGAGCAAGTACGAATACCCGGGTGACAAAGTTCCGGTGATTCGTGGTTCCGCCTTGAAAGCCCTCGACGGTGACGCCGAGGCTCTCAAGAGCATCGAAGAGTTAATGAAAGCAGTCGATGACTACATTCCCACTCCGGTACGCGATCTGGACAAACCTTTCCTGATGCCGGTGGAAGATGTTTTCTCCATCAAGGGCCGAGGAACAGTTGCGACCGGTCGCGTCGATCGTGGCAAGATCAAGGTAAACGATGAAGTTGAGTTGGTCGGTCTAAAGGATACAAAAAAGACGGTCGTGACCGGAGTAGAGATGTTTCGCAAATCGTTGGATGAAGCTCAGGCCGGTGACAACGTCGGTCTTCTTCTCCGCGGAATTGAGCGGGACGATATCGAGCGCGGTCAGGTAGTGGCGATTCCCGGTTCGATTACTCCCCACACCGAGTTTGAGGCCGAGGTCTACGTTCTCTCCAAAGAGGAAGGCGGGCGCCACACTCCTTTCTTCACCGGCTATCGGCCGCAGTTCTACCTGCGGACCACCGATGTAACGGGCGAGGTTACTCTTCCCAAAGAGGTGGAGATGGTGATGCCGGGTGACAACGTCAAAGTTACGGCAAAACTGATTCAGCCGATTGCTCTCGAAGAGGGTGTGCGCTTCGCAATTCGCGAAGGAGGGCACACAGTGGGAGCGGGAGTCGTTTCCAAGGTTATCAAGTAACCTGATCTCCCGCCGACTAGGGTAAGTAGCACGTTTCATGCCAAAAGGAAGGATTAGAGTTCGTTTAAAAGCTTACGACGCCCGGGTGATTGACCGCAGCGCGGAGAAGATTGTCGATGCGGCGATTCGCACCGGCGCCAAGGTCGTAGGCCCCATCCCACTCCCGACAGAACGGGAGATTTTTACTGTGATCCGTTCCCCTCACATCGACAAGCGTTCCCGCGAATCGTTTGAAATCCTAACGCACAAAAGGCTGGTCGATATCGAAGAACCCACCCCCAAAACCATTGATGAACTCTCCAACCTCGATCTCCCCGCCGGCGTCGGGGTAGAGGTGAAGATGTAGGGCGGTTCGCTAAGGGCTCACCAACCCTCTTTTCTCGTTTTACTCGAAAATGATCCTCACTGTTGCTAAGCTTGATTTCTTCTGTTATTATCTCTTCGTTAATGCCCAAGCGTTTCACAAAGACAGCAGACAGCAGTCGGCAGGCGGGTTCTCGGGATACGGCTGGCTAGTGCTAATAACTCGCTGACTTTTTGGCCGCTTGAGCAGCGGCTTTTTTTGTGACCAATAAAATCGAGGCCCGAAAATTGGATATGGGTCAGTTCTTTTCGCCTGACGGGAGAGTTGTCCCTGTGACCGCGGTTTCGTTGACGGAAATCCCGGCCGATTTTACTCCCGGAACGCCCGTCAGGGTGGTGGGAACGTCCAAGGGAAAGGGCTTCGCCGGTGTAATGAAGCGCCACGGTTTTGCGGGAATGCCGGCGACCCACGGCCGTTCAACCAAGGGGCGCGCGCCTGGTTCGATCGGCGGCACAACCACTCCCGGCCGAGTTTATCGCGGCAAGCGGATGGCCGGCCGCATGGGTGGGGAGCAGGTGACGGTGCCGGGATTATCGGTGGTGGAGGTGGATACCGAGAAGAAAATCGCCAGGATCTCGGGAGCTCTTCCCGGCCCGCGGCTGAGTAATCTAACGATATTTTACGAACCCGGCGAGACCGTAACGGAGAGCGAGATTCCGCCGGCGGAAAAAGCCGCACCGGAAACCGAGAGTTCGAAGGAAGAAGTTAAGGAAGAGGAGAAAAAACAATGAGAGTGCTGTCCCCGCTAAAGGGGGTTGCAATTTCATGAAAAGACCATGAAAGTTAGTATCTATAGCGCGAAGGGAGTAAAAACCGAAAAGAAGATTGAACTGCCGGAGGATATCTTTGGAGTGAAGCCAAACCTCACGGTCCTGCGTCAGTACATCCACGTCTATCGGAACATCCAGCGGGCCGGAACGGTGGCCACCAAGACTCGGGGTGAGGTCTCCGGTGGGGGACGCAAACCCTGGGCCCAGAAGGGCACGGGGCGGGCGCGGCACGGTTCGGTTCGTTCTCCGATTTGGGTTGGCGGGGGGATAACCTTTGGTCCCCGGCCTCGCACCTTTGAGGCGCTTCTGACCAAAAAGGTTAAGGACTTGGCGTTACGGTCGGCACTCTCTGCCAAAGCGGCGGCGGAAAGGGTTTGGGTGGTCGTGGACCCAGTTTTCAAAGAGCCGAAAACCGCCGTTGCCCAACAGCTTTTGGCGAAACTCAAAACTCGGAAAGCTTTGGTGGTCGTTCCTGAAATGAATACCAATGTCTTCCGTTCCTTCCGGAATCTGGCGGACGCGACGGTGGAGTTGGTGGGGAACCTGAATCCCTATGAGGTTCTCAACTCCGGCGATCTGGTTTTTTTCCAGGAAAGCATTGGGAAGCTCAAGGAGAGATTGACGGAGAAAAGAAAGACGGTAAAAGTGGTAAAGGCGATAAAGCCAGTGAAAGTAGTAAAAAAGACGGTTGGCCCTAAGCGAAAGACAAAGAGCAAGAAGCGATGAACATCTATCAAGTTTTAAAAAAGCCGGTGGTTTCGGAAAAGGGCTACGCCCAGGCCCGTCAGGGAAAATATCTTTTTGAGATTGCGCCTCAGGCCACGAAGAAAGATGTGGCCGCGGCGGTCGAGCTTCTTCACAAAGGAACCAAAGTGGCGAAGGTCGCCATTATTCGCACTCCCGGAAAAGAGACTCGCTGGCGGACACCCAAAAAGCGACCGGTGCGGGCGGAACAGAGTGCGGTTAAAAAGGCCTTGGTGACTTTGTCGGAGGGGAAGATTGAGTTTTTTGAAGAAAAGTGACCAAACCAAAGACTCTAAAATTTGGCCGAAAGCGGGCGGTGGGGCGGAGCCTCGGAAAAGTAACGACTCGCCACCACGGCGGAGGCGCCAAACGGCTCTATCGGGTGATAGACTTTAAACGCGATAAGCGCGGACTGCCGGGGCGGGTGGAGCTGTTCGAGTACGACCCCAACCGCTCTGCCAATCTCGCTCGGCTGGTCTACAAAGACGGAGAGCGGCGGTTTATTCTCCAGCCGGAGAAGCTCCAGGTCGGGGACCAGGTGGTCAGTGATGATTCCGCCCCGATCCGAACCGGGAATGCCCTGCCGATCGGCAAGATTCCGGTGGGAACCGAGGTTCACAACGTCGAGCTCATCCCCGGAAGGGGAGCGCAGTTTGTCCGGACGGCCGGTTCGGCCGCGGTGGTGGTGGCGCGGGAGGATGAGTTCGTCCACCTAAAGATGCCCTCCGGAGAAGTTCGCCGCATATTTAAAGATTGTTGGGCGACGGTCGGCCGTTTGGCGGGAGTGGAGCGCAAGCTGAGAAAATACGGGAAGGCTGGGATCAAACGGCACATGGGGATTCGGCCCACGGTGCGGGGAGTGGCGCAGAATCCGTCCTCCCATCCGCACGGAGGGGGAGAAGGCCGTTCCGGAATCGGAATGCCCGGTCCCAAAACTCCTTGGGGTAAACCCACTCTGGGCAAGAAGACGCGGAAGCGCTTTCATACCGATCGTTACATTGTATTGAGGAAAAAGAAAAGATGAGCCGAAGTAACAAAAAAGGGCCGTTTATCGAGCCAAAATTGATGAAAAAGGTTTTGCGGGCCAAAGAAGCCGGTAGCAACGAGCCGATTCGAACCTGGTCGCGCTCTTCCCAAGTTTCCCCGGAAATGGTGGGGTTAACGATTGCGGTTTACAACGGAAAAGAGCACATCCCGGTAAAAATTGTCGAGGCGATGGTGGGACATCATTTGGGAGAGTTTTCCCCGACGCGGACCTTCCGGAAGCATGGGGCAAAAGGGGTCAAGGCGACCCTCTCGGAGGGAAGAGTCTAATGGAAAAAACAAAGATTAAAGACAAAAAAGAAAAATCGGTACCGGCGGTTCCGGTCGCTCCCGCAAAGACGGAAGCGCGGGCTATTGGTCGCTACCTGAAGATTACCCCGACCAAAGTCCGGGATTTCGCGCGCTTGATCCGCGGCAAGAGGGTGGTTGTAGCCGAAACTATCCTGAAGTTCAGCGGTACCCGCGGCGGCGAAACGGTGGCCGATGTTCTCCACTCCGCTTCTGCCAACGCCGGAGCCGGTTTCGATAAAGAAACCTGGTTGGTGGCGGAAGTTCGGGCGGACAAGGGACCTACCTTTCGGCGGCGAGTGGACCCGAAATCCCGGGGATCGCGCGGAATGATTATCAGCCCCTCCACCCATCTAATGGTCGTTCTAAAGAAGATCGCTGATAGAGATGAAAGGAGTAACAGTGGGTCATAAGCTGAGTCCCAAATCTCTGAGAACGGGCACTTTTCTGCCGTGGCGCTCGCGCTGGTTTAGCGATCGGGATTACGCCAAGAACGCCGGAGAGGACTCGCGGATCCGCCGTTTCCTCGCCGCGAGGCTTATAGAAGCGGGTTTGGAGGACATCGAGATCGAACGTTCCGGATCAAAGGTTAAAGTGGTCGTGATTGTGGCCAAGCCCGGTTTGGTCATCGGCCGGGGCGGCGGCGGCGCCGAGCTCCTCAAGGTAGAACTGACAAGAATTCTGGAAGTCCCGGTGGAGCTGGATATCGTCGAATCCAAATCGCCGGCCACCTCCGCGGCTCTTCTGGCGGACCGGGTGGTGAATATTCTGGAGCGGCGGGGGCGTCAGTATCGAAGAGTTTTGAATGAGATCGTCGAGGAGTCGATGAGTCGGGGAGCAAAGGGGGTAAAGATCGAGGCGGCCGGGAGATTGGGGGGATCCGAGATTGCGCGAAGAGAAAAGATTTCGCGCGGATCGATCCCGCTCTCCACTCTGAGAGCCGATATCGATTTTGCCGGCCGTTTTGCCTCCACGCGCTACGGAAAAATTGGAGTTAAGGTTTGGGTTTTCCGAGGTGAGCTGAACAAGGATTAAAAAATGCTGTTACCAAAAAAGACAAAATTCAGAAAACGTTTTCGCGGCCGGATCAAGGGCAAGGCCTGGCGTGGCAGCGAGGTCTCCTTTGGGGAATACGGTCTGCAAGCCCTGACAAAAGGGAATCTTTCCTCCCGGCACATTGAGGCGGCTCGAAAGGTTATTCGGGGATACACGGAAAGAGGGGGAAAGTTGTGGATCAGGATCTTCCCCGACAAACCGGTTTCCAAAAAGCCGGCGGAAATTCGGATGGGGGGAGGAAAATCGGCAGTAGACCACTACGCGGCCGAAATCAAACCGGGACGGATCCTGCTTGAGATTTCCGGTGTTCCCGCGGAGCTTTCCGAGAAGGCCCTAAAATTGGCGGCGGCCAAGTTGCCTCTCGCCACGAAGATTGTCAAGAAATGAGCCGTATGGACGGCCGAAGAAACGACCTAGCATTTTGAAAAAATGAGCAAAATGAAAGAGTTTCGCGAAAAAGAGGAGAAGGAGCTCCGCAAGGTTTTGGCGGAGACGCAGGCGGAGATTTCCCAGCTCCGCGGCAAGCGGGCGATCGGTTCCTTGGCCGACACCTCCACGATTAGCAAAAAACGGCGGGAGGCGGCGCGGATGATGACAGCTCTGGGTGAGAAAGAAATTATGAAGGAAGTTTTGGTAGAGAAACAAAATGGCAAGAAAGAAGCTTAAAGGGATAATCAAAAGAATCAGTGGCAAGAACACCGTGGCGGTGGAGGTGGTGCGGGTTTTTCATCACCCCCGCTACCGGAAGCGCATCCTGACTTCTAAGGTTTACTTGGTTCACGTGGCAGACGGAGACGCTCCGGTTGGGAAATCGGTGACGATCGAGGAGAGCCGGCCCATCTCAAAAACAAAGCGGTGGGTGGTGGTGGAATTGGATGGGAAATCAGTCGCTAGGAGCCAGGAGCCAGTAGCCAAG
>Ga0209520_10000111_pt1 | contig 40260 bp, 64 predicted proteins | sample Rifsed16ft1_FD_184009 | JGI IMG/M metagenome (GOLD analysis project Ga0209520, IMG submission 184009) | Soil microbial communities from Rifle, Colorado, USA - sediment 16ft 1 (version 2) | ecosystem: Environmental > Terrestrial > Deep subsurface > Rock core/Sediment | place: Rifle, Colorado...
GATGGTTTTGAGTTTGTCCGCCTGATCGACCAAATCACCCCAGTCGTAGTCGAACATCACCGCCGCGCGCCGTGAGTGCGGCGTGTTCATCAGCGGGGTGTCGGCGTGGCGGGTGGTGATTTTCTGCGCGGCGGTGGCGCCGATACGGTCGAAAAATACCTTCTTGCCGACAATATCGCCGTCATCGCGCACGGTCGAGCGCAACCGGCTCATGCGCTGTTGGGAAAGAAAAACGACGTTGTCTTTGTACTGCTGAACGCGGTGTGCGTCGATTTCCACTGACATGATAGCTCTCCTCGAAAGTGTCTTACCTGGCCTTACGGCCACCTTTCGGATGAGCTACCCGGAACTGCCGGACCCTCCTCGCCTGTATCGCTGGCGTGGGCGCGTGCCATGTTGGCCCGCGTCAACCGGACGCGAAAGCGCTACCCGGTCAAATATTTACTTCACTTGATACTGATCCTAAGAGTTAAAGCGGCCTTGTCAACCACGCAAAGCCGCTTGGATTCTGGTCAACGGAATCACTTCGCCGCGGCCGATGCCCTCGCACCGCTGCCCCGCGATCTGCCAAGCAGTAGCACTATTCACCAGCCCCGGCCAGAACGGATAGTGCCGGCATTGCGCCGGGCGCACGGCGTAGATACCGCAACGATTATCGGTTCCGAGAAATACGCATCGTTTCACCGGATGGCCAGACACGAGTAAGCTTTCGATACCATTGTCGAGGCGCATTAAATACCGGCGCCGAAACCAGGAGCGCGAAATGCCCAGATGCCGGCGGATGTCTTCCTGCTCTGCAGGCGTGACCTGTAGATAGCACGTGCCGGAACCAGTGCAACACTTGCCGCAGCCAGTACATTCAAAGCGCAGCGGATGGTTCAGATAATACGGGGGGGGCGGATTATTCAATTATGGCCGATGCCAAATAAAGCCCAGCATCCGCCGCGCGTGACGGCTGGCGGCGTCGGCCACCGCGCCGACAAAGTTCGAGATGAAGTTCCCGAGCGTGACGGCGATGTTGCCGATGATCGTGGTGGTTCCTTGAATCGCCGAGACGAACGAATCGAGCACGGCGGCTATCGTGCCGGTAACGCCCCCGACGCTGCCTGAGATGGCGCTCACGAAATTGCCGAGCGTATTGGAAATCGTGCCGAGGATCGTAGTGGTCCCGGTGATGGAACTGACGAAGTTCGAGAGCGTATTCGAGATCGTCCCGAGGATCGTCGTCGTGCCCGTAATCGAGCTGGTGAAATTGCCGAGCGTGTTGGCAATGGCGCCGATGAGGGTCGTGGTGCCGGACATGGCAGGCGAGAACGGATTGAGCGTGACGGCTATCGTGCCAGAGACGCCGGCCGCCGCCCTCATAAGGCCGCGCGTTTTATAAGGACGAATGAATATCGGTGGGTCGGCCTCTTCCGTCAATGTCCCATTTTGCGTCCACGCACGCCCTTTGGCGATATCGAACACATGTTCGGCGGCACCGTTGCGCATTAACCAGCAAGCGTACAAATTTTCCAGGCGCACGGGATAAGGCGTAAGTCGCTCGGCGGCGATTTGGGAATTGGTCAATGCCGCTGACCACGCCTTGGAATACGTCAGACGGCCGTTGAGCCAATCCGCTGTCTCGTAGACTGGATTGTTCTGGGCGCGCATGCGTGTGATGGCCGCACGGGCGGCGACGCTCGTGGTATTCGTCGCTACCACGGTTCCATCCACTAACAACTCGAGAGATGTCGCGCTATTACGGCGCAGACAGGCGTGATACCACGTATTGGCGTTGAAGGTACCACCGAGTACCCCCGCATCGTTTACATAAACCGACCAACTCGTGCCCGTATCGAAATAAGCCGAATCGTAATTAGCCCCGGACGCTGCCGCCGAGCTTAGAAAACCTTGAAAGGTAGCGGTACCGATCCGATATACCCACGCCATCCAGGTATAAACGGCATTGGTGTTGAGAACGTCCGATGTTCGTGCCAGATATTCCGTGGAGACATCCGAACGCAGCGACACGATTACGTTTCACGACCGTCGAAACCGATCAGTTGAGCGTCCCCCACCATCGTGTCTTCGGCGTTCGCCGGATCGCGGCGCCAACGTAGAATAAATTCTTCACCGTTCGCCAGACTATCCATGTCGGCGCCATTGGTAAAGGTGATGGTGGGATAACTCAGTTCCCCCGAGGCGCTCGCTACGACATCCGTGACGCCGTTGAAATCGTATGTATGGGCGGCATCTATATCTTCCACGTCATCGTCCAGGCGGCGAATGGCTGCCTCCCACCGGGTAGAACCTGTAATGGCCGTCGCCCCCATCCATTCGAGCGCCAAGGTCAATCCACCGCCGGCGTACCCTCGCAGCTTGCATTTGAAATCCATGTACTCCGCCGTGGTGCCATCGAATGCCCACAAGGCCAAACGCTCCGCCGGCGTGGATCCCCCAGCACGCACGGACCATTCCGCCGCCAGCGTGGCTGGCTGCATCACCTCCAACACTTGTACTACCAGGTCGCCCGAGGCCATCAGTCCACCTCGCCGAAGACGCTGCGCACGTACTCGAGGCCGCGGCGCATCGCTGCCACGGCGAGAAATAAATCCGTTTTTTGATTCAGGATCATCGCCGCGCGCATAGCGATACTCAACGAGCCGTTGAACCCGACTGTATCCGCAGAAACGTTGCCGGCGTGCGTATCCTGCCACGCATCGGTATCCGCTACCGCTCCGGTATTCGCGACCGGATCGTACAGCGCATTCTTCAAAAAGTTACAGGGATCAATCCGGTCTCGCGACCACCGGCGCATCAATCCGCGCCAGACGCGAGTACGATCGGCTATGGATAAAAGAGCCATCAGTACCTCCCCGTTGCCGAAACCTGAGATATGTGAACATTCTTGGCGTCCGGCGTGCGAACCGATCTCAGATCGGCGCGCCAGACCGAGACCTGCTTGTTCCATTTTCCCAGCACGCGCAGGTTGTGCTGGCGCAATTTCGTCCCGAGTGCGTACTCCCCGACGACCCCCCGCAACGACAGCGTGTAGCTTTGCGCGAACACCACCGCGAGCTTGCGCGCAGGCCAATACACGGCGTAGGTGTAGCGCGGATGCTGCACGACGCTGTTCATCATCATGGATTGGGAGCGGTAATCGTAGCCGATGAGATCGAAACCGGCTGCGTCGCGACAATGCTGGTGGTGGTCAGGTTCAAATCCGAGCCGGACGTACCGACATTGCCGTCCATCACGAAGCCGGCGGTCGAATCCACCATTCGGAACCAGGTCGCGGTACCCGTGGCGTTCGCGCTCGCATCCTGCGTGATGGCGCTGAAGGTGAGCACCCCGGCGGCGGGGGCACCGGCCGCTGGATCGCTGCACGTAAGCTCCGCAAGCAACGTCGTCGCCGCGCCACCCGTAGCTGGGCGCGTGCCATCGTAGATACGGATCAGTGCCGCACCGGCGCCGGCATTCAGTGCGGCATTGATGTCATCAAGCCAGCCGTTGCGGATCGCCGCGGGGAAAGCGAGCGCACCGGCGAAAAAGAATCCCTGCGGAGGCTGAAAGAGCAGCAGCAAGAGAAGAGTGAGAATCGTCCACATTCTCTTTGCATTCATAGCTGCGCCCTCCGGTAGTGCTCGACTCTCTCCCGCATGGCGCGGTGGGAGTCCTTTGCCGCCGCATCGCGAGACGTTGCCGTCCCCGTGAGTTCTTCCAACAACGTAACCGCCTGCGGTCGCTCGGCGTAATACTTTTCCCACGCTATTTTATTTTCTGGCGGCGCAAGCCCCTCGGCGTAGGTCGTCGGGTGGCGTAGCGTCGGCTCCGGGACATCGGCGGGCGATTCCGCATACGTTTCGCCCTGATACATCCAGGCGAGGGGTTCGTAGGAGTAGAAGCGCACAGTCCACGTTCCGTCGTCGGCGATCTGCGCCTCGGGATAGGCCCTGTGCGAGTGGCGCGTCGGTAATGTCGGTCGTGCATCGAGCACCTTCGCAAGACGCCGGCGTGCGCGGTTAAGTAGTTTTGCCAGCATCACCATCGTTGATCTCCTAGCCTTGGTCTGGAACGCCCATGCGGGTCGCGCTCAGAAGCCCGCCCGCGCTGATCCCGAAAGCGGCGATGTGTGTAGCCCCGACCGGCACCTCGGCGAGTTCCACGCCCTTCGGGAAGAGCGGTGTGACCGCACTGGCCGCAACGGTGTTGTCACCGAAGGCGATGTACGAATCCACGTTGCACGCGATGCGTAAAAACTCAGAATCCGCTGGCAAGGCGACCCGGTCGCTCGACCCGCTCGGCACCGTGAGCGCGGCGTTGGCGCCGTTGAGCGAAAGCACCTGAACGGGATGGCCGTTCCTGTCTTTCGGCATCAGCGCCTTGCCACGGTAACCGAGGGAGTCTTTCGCCATCGCTATGCCGCTCTCGCCGCTTTCTCGGACTGCGCGATCTGCTCGTAGTACGAGTTCACACGCTCAATCGCCTCGGTGTGACCCGGCTTCTTCTTGTCGTGATACGGGTGGTCCTTGTTGTTCTTGATCTCGGCGATCTTCTCGCGCAGTTCGGTCGTACTCGGCACGAGGCTGCCTTTGTCGCCCGAGATCACACCGTCCTCCAGAAAATGCATGCCGGCGGACGAGAGTGCTTTCGCAAGCCCCGGATAGGTGATGAGCGAGGCGGTGAGTTCGGCGGCCGTGTCGGCGTCGGCGAACTGCTTCAAGAACGCATTGGCCGCCGCCATGCGCTGATCGAACCCAGCGCCCCATTCGGCGCGCAACGCCGTTTGGCCCTTCTTCACCTCGACCACGCGGGCCTCGCCTCGCTGAATCTCGCCTGCGTTGTACATCTGAAAGAGCCCGGCGAGCTGCTTCTGAGAAATGCCGAGCTTGAAAGCGGCGTCGCGAATCTCCTTCTCACGGCCCTCGTTATAGACCATGCCCTCTGGGAGCTGCTTCGGGCGCTCGATCTGGTACTTGTCCGCCGACGCCGGCCGGCCGAGCTTGGTGTACAGATCGCCCATAGCCGCTTCATCGGCACTATCTGGGATCACGACAACCCCCTGGACCTCTTTCAGCTTGCCGTGAAATGCATCGAGATCGGCCTTGCCGGCGTCTTTGCCGGGGATGCGAATGGACCTACCGATCAGCTTCTGCGACTCGACGTAGGTCTTGGCAAGCGATCCTACGTCCTTGATGTCGGCGAGCGACTTCTCGCCACGGATGTCCTCGGGGAGTGTAGCGCGCCAGTCAGCGCCACCCTCTGCACCGCCAGCCGCTTTCGCGGCAGCGGCAGCCGCAGCGGCGGCACCTTCGTCACCGCCTCCACCAGCACCAGAACCGGCGCCAGCGCCATCGCCGGCTTCTGCCATCAACTGTCCGAAAAGTAGTCTGTGTATATTCATGTCTTTCGTCTCCTACTCAGTCAGGGGGTGTTCCGTTCTTGGCATAAAACTTGGCGTACATCTCCCATGTCATGTCGCCACCGTTCTCTCGGTACTGATTGAACCTCGGGCGAATCTTGAGTACATCCGCCGTAGAAAGCGTTCCACCCAAACCACCGGGGGTGGGCTCGCCTTTCAGTTTTTCAGCCGCTGATTTCGGCTGTCTGTCTAGCAGTCCTCCAAACAAACCGGCCATATCATTCGCTCCTATCGCTGGTGGTGTCGGGTTCGTCTGGTGCTGATACCGATTCCCGATTGAGCTGCATCGCGCGCCCAATGGAGAGGTACACGTGGCGCATTCCGACGCGCACCCATACTCGATACTCCGCAGGGATGTGATCGAGTTCTGCATCCTCATCAGCATCCGATCGGTCGTGAAATGACTGGCGCATGTCCTCGTGCACGACAAAGCCAGGGCCGTTCGCGAACGTGTCCTCGTAGGCTTGCAGCACCGCTTTCGTCTTGGCCGAGACTTGGGTGGTCATAGCGCCTGCGCCTGGCTCGCCGTCTTGGCGATGTCGGCCGCTTGGCCCGCCACGCTCAACGCCTGCTGCTGTCGCATCGCATCCACCCGAACCTTGCGCGATTTGGCAACATCGTCCTTGCCACGCATAACCTTCGCCGGCACGCCTTCGAGCTGGCCGGCAATCTGTATCGCGGCGTCGTCGTTGAGGTTGTCGAACACGCTCATATCGCCGCCCTTCTCGCGAGAGATGGCGCCGGCCTGCATGTAGACGCGCTCAGTCGCTTCCACCTCCTGCATACGCTGTGCGCGCGACAATGGACCGACGTACTCGACATCGAGCGTCGGCGCTTCCACGGCTTCCAACAGTTCCCGCGGCGGCTCCTTGAACGCCCCGGCACGCAGCATCTGGTTGAACGAGCGGAACATGATCGGCGTGAGCCCATCGGTCTCGATGCGCCCGAGCACCGGACCGAGCAGGCGCTGGATGATCTCCATGCGCTTCAAGAACTCGCCCAAGGTCATTTCGCGGTCCTGCGGGGGCACGAGCTGATCGGCAAAGAACTTCTGCCGGACCGAGCGCTGCAAGTCGGTCACGTTGAATTGCGACACGTCCCACTTCGCCTGTGAGTGCAGATAGTCAAGCTCGGCGCCGCGCTTCTTGTACGTCACACCGCTCGCGTAGGTGCGAATCTGCCCGACGATGCCCTTGTCCTCGGCCACGAGTGGCGGGTCAACGTCTTTCGCCCACGCCTTGAGCATCAGCTTGCGCCCGGTGTTGAGCGAGCGAATCGTCGGCATCGCAGACCACCCCGGCCCGCGTCCCCAGCCACGATCATCGGCGGTCTTGCGCCAGCGCATGATGGCCGCCGGCAGCTCGAAGAAGCCGGATTCCTTGATGAGGTGCTTGTCCTTGACCGCGATGTACTTCGAGCCGATCGGCATATTGCGCTGACCGGGCCGCTCGGGATCAACGCCAAAGCGCGGATAGATGCAATGCACGAACTCAAACTGCTCGAAGCGCTTCTGGTTATTATCCGATTTCAGCGCGTCGTTGACCGATGTGCCGAGACTGAGTAAGGGGAAGTGCTGTTGTGCCTCGTAGGCCCGGAGTTTAAAGCGCCGGAAGATCGTGTCGGCCACGCCCTGCTCGTTTTCGAGGAAGGTGTACTCCGAGATCGGCCAGTTCTGAAACAGCAGCCCGTTGAACGAGCCGTCTGCATTCAGCGCCTTGGAGGGCATTCCGAGCGCGGTCGTGCCGTAGCCCCCGAGATCAAGGTAACTCTCGTCCATCTCGGTGTGAAAGTTCGAGGCGTTGAACGCCGCGTGCAGCCGGTTGGTACAGTCATCGAGCCATTCGCGCACCTCGTCCATTTCGTTTAAGTCCTCCTCCTGGAGCTTCAACTTCGCCCACTGGAAGGCGCGCGATGTGATGCTGCCGCCGAGACTCGCGGCGAGAAGTTCATTCGCCTCGACGGCGGTGTCGTCGTAGCGCTCATGCCCGCGGCGCTCGCCGGTAACGACCGTTTGGCGATTGACGTTCGACTTCGAGGGCAGCACGTAGTCGGTGATCTCCTGCAAATTCTGCGACATCGTGCCCTTCTCGTTCGCGAGCGACTCCTGAACTTTGATGAGTTCCGAGACCGAGAGCTTGCTGAGATCGTGTTGGTGGTGCATCAGCCGAGCGTCTCGGCGCCGCTGGCGTATCCGGGCTGGGTGAGGAGCGTGCCGGAGCGGTTTTGCTTACGCAGGCGCATGGCGATGAGCTTTTCCTGTGCAGCGGCGTTGGCCGCCGCCTGATTTGCTGCAAATTTTTGCTCGCTCTGCTCAGCCAAGGACATACTGGCTTCCGGTGGTGCGCTCACTGGCGTCTGCTCTTTGAAACCCGGTAATTTATCCACGCCTGGTAGTTTGCGAATTTTATCGACTCCTGGGATTTTGCTCACGATGTCAGTCATGTTTCACGCCTCATGCGGGTCGAAATCGCTCAACGCGGTTTCCTGCTGTGTGCGTTCCGATCCTAACCGCTCCGTGCGATCGCGCAAGAGGTCGCCGAAGATTTCGGGCAGTGTGTGATTGAGTGCATCCGAAATGTGGGAGTACCTATTTTTATCAGGCGCATCGGTGTAACGCATCTCGCCCATCGAGTCGCGCACGAGCAAGCGCTTGTACTGATAGCCCCCGGCGAAGCCCTTGCGTAGGATCGCGCAGCGCGGATGCACAAGCAGTTGCGGCTCGCCATTGTCGAGCAGCGTGCGCAACGCGAGGTCCACGGACTCGATGCGTATCTGTACGGTTGATTCACCCCCACGAATATCAATACCCTTGCCGCGCAGGATGTCGAAGCAGGATCGCTCGTCGGTCTGCGCCGCCGCCTCGCCCGCCGGATCGCCGATGTCGATGTACTTTGCCTTCGATCCCATATGCTCGCGCGAAACACGCAGCACCACGTCGGAAAATGCGTCAATGCCAGCGCGCTCGGCACACAGTTCCCAGCCGATGCGCACCTGACCCGTTGGCAAGAGTTGGAAGAAAACGCACGCCGGTGTATTCCCATTCCAGTGTGGCCGTCCTCCGCGACGCACATAGAGGGTGTGATAGGGCACGTTTACGCAGTAGATACGCCCTGCGTAGTGCTTACGACGAAAGTGTTTCGCATGCAGGCCAGCGGTCTTTGATCCCTTTTTGAATGTAACAACGTAACCGTCGCTCGATTGGATAGCCCTCACTGTCGCACCTTCCACCAGGTGGCTCATGCGCCCTCGCTGGATTCTCACAGAGGATGTCCATCCGAGCTTTTGCGCAAGCTCTTGCATATCGGCAGCCATGCGCTCTGACATGGTGAACAGCGTATGTTCTATTGCTCCGTTCTCGCGGGTGCGAACGTGGCCGTCTCCTGCCGTATAAGCAGACACGAAACGCTCAATATGCTCAGCCGGCATTTGCGCTATTTCTCGCGGCACTCGCTTGTCTCGTGCATGGCCGAAATTCATCAACCACGCACCGAGTTCATTGTCCGTGACGCGCCAAGATTGGCCAGTCCACTTCCACGATCTCTCGGTGCCGTCGAGGATTGCCTGCATTTCCTGACTTCTCTCGTTCTGGTAAACGCTGATTCGATAACTGTTTCCTTTGCGCTCGACAGACCCCTCTGAAAGATACAGCCCCATGAACGCAGCAAAGACTGACGCCTCCATATCGAAGTACCGACTGTCCTTCCATCCATCAGCCATCCATGATGATGTGACGTCCACCCGCCAATGCCCCGTATTGTGCTGCGACAGCCAATCAGCCGACTTCCATTGCAGCGCCCCCATGTGGTGGTCGTCCCGGCATGCAACCAAGTGCTCCGGGGTAACGCACATATTCACTTCCGGAGAATCCCACTCCAGCATTTCACCTTCATACCAACGATCAATACCGAACTTCGGGACGTGGTACTCACACTGCCCTGTCTCGGGGTTTCTCGTGGCGACCTTATCACCGGCATGTAGCGCGCAAAAAAAACGCCAACCGCTCTCGGTGAGAACCTCTGTTTGATCGTCGTAACAGAGCCCAAAATCCCAGCCGCGATATATCTCGATGCCCGGCACCGGAAAGTCGAACTCGCGGCAGTGAATCGAATCCTTGTACGCCGGGTAGACCGCGCGCCCGCTGCGGATGAACCCGTACTCGCCGTCGATGTAAACCTTGGCTTCCTCCTCGGTCAGGATTTGCACCAGATCGGAGTAGTAATCGTTTTGCAGGTGATCGAGGTTCTCCGCTTTCGGTCCGCGCGCGGAGGGCTGCTTGTAGATCGCGGCGAGCTTCGGCTTCTTGTCGGTCTCGAAGAACTTATACCAATCCGATTGTGTGTCGGGGGCGTTGGTGTCGAGCACGAGGAGCTTCATGAAGGCGCCCACCTCGTCCTTCGGCGGATAGCGACCGGCGCGGCCGAACAGCACGCGGATCAGCTCCCACGGTACCTCGCGCGCTTCGTTCACCCAGCCCCCGGTGAACTCGACCGACAACAGGTGGCCGATGTGATCGGGGCGGTCCAATGCGCGGAATAGAATCTCGGCATCGAACGGCCCGTGCTCGCCCTGGCCCTTGAGGAGATAGATTTGTTTCGACTCGCGGTATTCCCCGCAACGGTTCGGCGGGAACCAATGGAAGAAAGTTTTGATAGTGGTGTCGGCCAGCTCGCGGTAGGTATTGCGCACAACGATGTAACGCGAGCGGATCGTGCCATCGCGCCAGGGCGGGAGTGCGGAGGCGTGCTCGATCAGTTTGACGCCAGCGGCAGACGATTTGCCCGAGCCAAACGGGCCCATCAGCCCGATCAGCTTGTGCTCGTCGTCATTCAGAAATGCGCGCAGCACCGCATACTTGCGGATGTCGTACTCGGCCTGATTATCGGGGAGTTCGGTGATCGGGCTCGGCGTGGGCATGCCGAGTGATCGTAACGAGTGCGGTGATTTTCGCTACTTATTCACTCGGGAGGCTCATTTTTTCACCGTAAATTGAAACCGATGCACGACCTCAGATTCTACTCTATCCACGAACATGCGCTGCGTGCGCCCGAGAAGCTCGAATGAGCGGTTGGCCGCGTCAGCATCCACGAGCCGCGTGTACGGCGTGAGCCGCAGTTTGTGGTTGCCTTTGATATGCATGTCAGCGCTGCACGTGTCGGCGATCTTCTTCAGTCCGCGCAGCACGTAGGCTTGCTCAAGTCCGGCTGCCTTACTCAGTTCCGCCTCGCGCTCGGCGATGTAAGCTGAAACAGTGGCGTGCTTGAGTAGCTTCGATCCATTCTGCCATGCAGTTTGCTGGCTCGCATCCGGGTAGGTTTGCATATACGCCTGTGCCGCGTTGCGCGATGGATCGCAGAGGTACAGATCGGCAAACTGCCGATGCCGCGCCTCCATCTGGCGCTCCTCGCGCTTCTTGCGGGGCTTAACCTCACTCAAACAGAAATCTCCTCTACCTCACGAACGCCTTGCGTTTCCTCTTCTGGCGGCATGCGCCTAAGCCAGGACAACGGCACATATCCATGAGTGCCCATATCCACCAGCGCGTGCTTCCCGCGTGTTACATAATCACAACAAAAACAACGCACGGCATCGAACTCTCCCACGTCCTCGACAGCACCGATCCAACCAATGTGCTGCCGGCCGACTGGACAGCACGCAAAAATCAACATGACTGTATAGCCGATTTCGATCTGTCCACTCATGGATGTGCCGCAATCCGCCTAAACGCCTTGGAAGGTCTCAGTTCATTGACCCAGCGCCCGTCATGCACCCAGCGACCGTCTTTCTTTTTCGTCAGGTGCGCGTCGTGCGTTTTGTAATGCCTTTGAGAACGCCTCGCGTACCGGTTGACTGCCACCCGACCACGCTCTAGCAAGGCTGGTGTCGGTATTTCACGTGAGACAATGCTCGGCTTTTCCTCGCAGCGCTTGCCGAACCAGTCGCGCAGGAAAGAGAAAACTCGTCTCACGCCGCCGCCTGCCGCTCTTTGTGCCGCTGCCCGTTCTTCGCCTGACGCTTGCGTGTACGTGCCTTCACACAGGCATATCGTCCGCACGTCGCGCGCTTCTTGAAGTGGCCATGAGACTCGAACATCGTCTGCGGAAAATCTACTCCGCACTCGGTGCAAGCCTTAAACGGCCGCTCGATTGATGTGCTCATCATTCCAACAGATCAAGCGCGGATTGGAGCAATGCCGCACGAGCGCGGATGAGTGGCCGCCGACGTTGTTGACTCCGCTTGTATCCTTTTTTGGTCGGCTCGATCTGCCCCACGCTCACCTGCACAACCCCACCTCGCGTCACCTCTCCGCGAAATACCTGAATCACGTCGAATTGTGAGTCGTCCTCAATGACGCCCGCGTGTGTCAGCGAATCGAGCAGGCTCTTGAGGATGTTGTCGAGGTCGCGCACGCGCCGGTCTGGCGCATGGGCATGTATCGTGATGCCAAGACGCCCGGCGAGCTTAAGATCGCACAGGCGCAAGCCGTAACAACGGCGCATCACCTCGGCTCGATACGCCCTGCCCTTCTCGCTGATGAGTGTGCGGCCTGCCAATGGGCCACGGGAGAGATGGCGCCAGTAGGTATTAACGGAAGGCGGATATGGAAGTGTTAGCTCAGTCATTGCGCCCCAACCTCCCGATGCCCGGCGATTTCAGGAGCGTGTGCGTGTTTGTGTTTCATGGTGTATCGAGTTGTTTATGACCATTGCATTTTAAGCTCACAATCTCCCCTACACGGCTCGCGTAGATCGGCTGCTTTGCCCCGCAGCGCGCCAAGGCTTCCAGCAGCACGACGTTATCCCACACCACCGCTTCCTTCGGGAACAGCGCCGGGCCAATCGCGAGCGCCCCGAGCAGGCTCATTACTGTGCCAATAGCGGCACCGATGGCGGCCGAGCCCACGTGTAGCTCAAGCTGCATCGGCCGGTTCCTTCCTGCCGAGCGTCTTTCGGATCAGGCGTTGCGCTGTGCCGATAGCCCCGCTTGCCTGCTTTACCGCACCCCCCGCCGGTGGGGGCGTCTGCGCGGCCTCCGGCATTTTCGCGCTCGCGAGCAGGCGCTTCGCCTCGCTCACAATCTTCGCCCCGCGCGAGATTGTCACGATGGCGCAAAGCGTCTTGTCCGGCTCGAGCATTTGCACGAACGCGGAGCGGTTGAATACCGAGAGGATCAATTCGGCTGGGGTTGACTCCGAGATCAGCGTCGGGTACGCGAGCGTCACGCCGGCCTCGGAGAGCAATTGCGTGAAAACAATCGCCGCGGTCTCCCCGCTTTCCAGCGTGAGCTTCACGCCGGTTCGTATCTTCGAGACCTGCCCAGGATAGAGCGCGGTCGGTGCCAGTTCGGGTAGGCCGAGTTCGACCATCGTGTCGTCGATTCTCCGCACCTTGGCGTTGGCGTTCAGTTGTTCGATTTTCATAGGCTCCTCACAAAAGTTGCATCTGTCCGATGCGGTTGGGTTTACCGACGACGCGCACAATCTTGCCCGTCACCGGACAACGACGCTCGCCTACTTCGGCGAGTAGGTTAGCGCCGAGTAATTCTGTCAACCTCGGCCTGACGGTATTCATATCTCGATATCCAAGGCCGGCCATCACCTCGCGATCGGTCGCCGCACCGTGCGATTCGATCCAGCGATAGACCTCGCCTCGTCGGCCGCTGATGAGGTCTGCGATCTCGCGGTGCGTAGCGATCGAATGTTCGTGCATCCGATGCAAGGCGTGGGCGGTCATGCCGGCACCTTCAAATACGCGTATTGCTTTCTCTCGACGCGTTTCCTCGCGTTATGCCACGCATCTTTATGTCGGTCGCAGCAGAATCTTGAAGCATTGGAGCCATTTAAAACACGAGGCTTGAATTGTTCCTTGCACCATGCGCAGATCGCAAAGGCAGCATGCGGCCTGCTCTCGATCGGAAGCCACATTATCGCGGGCGCCATCACACCACCACCGTCGAAAGAAAATGCGCCCGCGTGATGACGCGCGCGGTGTACATTCGCACCTCCTCCTCGCTGCCCTTGTGCCAGCCCTTGAGCGAGCCGGTAGGACCGGCGATCTCGTACTCATAGCCGCACCACTTCGCGCGAAAATCGGTGAGCGAATATAGTTCAGCTTTCGGGCGTGGGAGCCTCACGTGGAACGCCGCCTCCAGGCACGCGAGAGAATGTTCGGTCGCGATGTGCTGATTCAAGAACCGCAACACCACGGGCGGGTTCAGCCCGGTGCGCGCGCACACCGTCGCCATGTCGTAGTGCCCCGCCAAAATGTGCTTGGCGATCAGATCGGCGGCGGCCCCCAAGCCTGCGAGGGCCGTCCCGTTCTTTGGCCAGTGCTCCATGCGCATGGATGACTACTCGACCTCGGAAAATACGAGCGAGAGCTGCTCGGCCTTGGTCTGGTACTCATCCAGCCGGTCGTTGCAGCGCGCCTTCACGTAGGCGCTGAGCACGTCCGGTCGCAGGCCGGATTTCTCCGCGACCTTCGTCACCGCCTCGCGTAGCGCCTCCTTCGCGGACTTCGCGCGGGTGAAAAGCTTCTCCAGTTCCTCGATGCTCTCCTTCACCGCCTCCATGTGGATCACGCCCTCATCGTTCTGCGAACGGCTCGGGTGCTCGACGATGTTACTTTCTGCTGCGGCGCCTCTTGCCATGACTGCTACCTCCTACGTGGTTGGTTGACGGTGGAAAATCGTTTAGCTCACGAGCACCGCGGCGCACGCGAGGATCGCGATCCAGAACACTATGCCCACGAGCACGGACCAGAAAATGCCGCGTGCGCCGCGGTGCTCTTCGTGCTCGTCAAGATCGTAAAACGGGTTGTCGTTACGCATGGGTTTGCTCCTCATTTTGGATTGCCTCGCGCTCGAGGCGGGCTTCTGGGTCGTGCTTCACTTCATGTTCTTCGAGCGCCTCGATCAGTCCAGGCGGGCCTATGTGGATGCCACCGAGACGATGCGCGTGGTATTGCCATTTCCGCTCTAACTCGGCTGTCCATCCGCGTCGGGCCAGTCGCAGCGCCTCGAATTGCGCTTCCGTCTTTCCCGCTTTCAGTGCCGCCATTTTGGCCTCGAAGAAATCCCCGAAACCTTCACCGGGAAGAAATACATTTCGGCGCATTCCGCCTTGTGCCTTCGCGATTGTTTCAATCGCGACCGCCACGATCATCGGATCACGTTGCGGCTCCGGTAATTTCTCAAACGGCCGGTGGTACGCCGCCGCGTATTGCGTCACCAAGCAGCGCGAGCGGAACACGGGTAACGTCGGCGGCCACTCATCTGCGCTCGTGCGGCATTGCTCCAATCCGCGCTTGATCTGTTGGACGGTGATGTCGGCGAGGCCCGTGAGCCATGTGCCATCGTCCTTGGCGCCGTAGCTCGACACCCAGCGATGGCCGTAGATCATCGCCATGCGCTCCCACAAGAGCGCAATGTGCCGATCGCTGAGGGCGCTATCGGCGGAGGTTGTTTGCAGCGCGGACTCGGCCGGAGAAATTACCGGAGGCTCGTTCACGTGTGGCTCCGTTTGGTTGGTTTTTGAGGTCGAAAATCCCCTGCCATCCGTTGGCAATGGACTGCTCCACGACAGCGGCTTGATCCGAACCGAATGCGGCCAGCTTGCGCTGGGCGGCCTGTATCGAAGCAGGCTTCAACGGCTTGCGGATTTTGCTGCGGTACTCAACCCAAGTTTTCCACGAGGTCGTATTCAGACCTGGAGTGCTCTCTTTTTCTTTTGTGGTTGTATCTGTATCTGTATCTGTAGTTGTATCTGTAGTTGTATCTGTATGTGCGACATCTGCGATCTGCGGCGACGATGTGCGACTATGTGCGACATCGCGCGACGTTACTGATTTTTTGTTATTTTCTTTCTCCCGTTTCTCGGCAATGCGCCGACGATCTTTCTCCCGCTTGTCATCGCGGCTGAGCAGGTCTCGATAGTAGGCATGGTTGACAAGACGCCATCCCCACGGCCTAGCCGGGTCGAGAAGTACGACGCGGCGTCCGTCCTCCTCGATTGATCGGCTGAGTGGATCGGGCTCGGCTAGGTGCTTCAAACCTTCTTCGATAATTTCTAGCGGGATGCCAGTGCGGCCGTGGATCGCGTGCGGCGTCATGTCCACAATACCCTCGGGTCCGCCGAGGATGATGAGTTGCTGGAACGTAACGAGCGCCATCCAGTTTGCGCGCAGCGTCCCATCGTAGATGCTGTCGAATATCTTCCCGTACATCAGTCGTCATCCTGCTCAAGAGATTTCCGGGCAAGCGTGCGAAGCGCCACTATTTCGCTGCGTTTCACGACCATGATGTCCTCATCGCCCGGAATCAGTTGCGCCCCCACGTCGTCAATCACGAGCGCAAGCTGTTCGATGGTCCATCCGCTCTCCCCGTTGCACTTTCGAGAGACCTCCGAGGGCGAGAGTTTCAGCAACTCGCATATCCGCGGTTGCCCGTGGCGCAGGAGCATCGTCGCGAGCCGCAGTTGCGTGTCCTTGCGTGCGATTGCGTCCGCTTGCGTCATCGCTCAATCTGTCCCGTCCGATTGCGTCACCGATCGGTTAAAAAAAAGGCCAGCCCCGCTTCAACGGGGCCGGCGCAATGGCCGCCAAGGGGGACAAGGTGGAGGGTTGGCGGCTAGGGAGGATCATGCGGCTTGTCCAAACAGGTCTGGACGTAGGTCTAGGCGTGTCACTTTCCCGTCGGTGGCGCGTTCAATATCGAGACACCTCTCGGCCGGTATGCCGCGCGCCTTCCACTGCGTAATGGTCATGGGAGACACACCGATAGCCTTCGCCAGAGCGGCTTGGCTTCCAAAGACGGTGACTGCCTTTTTCAAGGCGTTGCTATTGTTCATGCTGAGAAATACTAAACGTCCTGTGTAGTGATGTCAACATCCTGTTTATTGCTACACGAAAGAAACTCAGGCATAAACATCGTGTTTATGCAAAACCTCATGACGCGGCTATTGAGCCGCCTAAAAGAGATTGGTATCAGCGAAGCGGCGTTCGCTCGCTTGATCGGAGAGAGCGGCCAAACATTTCACAACTGGAAGAGTCGCGGGAACATCCCATCGTGGAAAATAGCAAAAGTCGTCAAGGCAGCGAGGATGTCCGCCGACGCTTTGCTGGGGAACCAAGAAGTTCAACAACAAGGAGCGGATGCGGGAAGTGAGGAGAAGAGGAGATGGATCGAACTGTTCGATATTCTTTCATCTGAACACCGCACCCAATTACGGGCACATGGGAATGCGTTGGCTTCAAATGGACGTTCCAGGACTTCAAGTAATCGTGCCAAGAAACGAGCGTAAAAGGAGATCACCATGAAGGCGATATTTTTTGTTTTGCTGTTTGCTTTTTCAACATTGGCTAACGCAGACAGGATATTTGAAACCACAGATGAGGCCCGCCAACGCCAGAACGCCGAACGCTACGAAACATATAAGCGCAACGGCGATCAGGCGCCACTCGGCGGATATCAGGAGCGCCTTGGCGACCCAGCGCCGCGCGGCACGGATCGTCCGGGCTATATCCCGGAGAGACAGAATCAATATCCGTCTCGAGACCGGATCTATCGTCGTTGAGAAGTACGCTTGCAGAATTAAATCCAGGTCGCCGAGAGGTGGCTTGGTACGGTCCCCATTCAGGGGAAGAAAGGAGGCTAGAATGTTAGCCCACTTTTTGAACTCCCCTTTTCTGCGCATCCGCTGAAACGGATGAGCGCTTAACCGATGGGGCGCAGTACCGGAAGCAGCGTCAAATGGGTAGCTCCTTAACGGGAGTCCAGCCTACCGAGGTTTCAGTCTCGCAGGCCCCTCACGGGATAAGACGGGGGTTGCAGGTTAAGCCTATGGCTTGGCCATAGACGCGGAGAGCAACCCCGCTTCCACCTTCCTTTTCGAGCCTTTTCAAAGAACCCAACCACTGCCCCGGCGACCGGGACAACCGCAGTCTACTCCTGCTTTCAAAATTAGTAAACGTCTTGTTGACTTTACTACACATCTTGTTTATTCTTCATCTGAACCGTTCAGCAAGCTTATGCCCCGGACGTATGGGGGTCCCGCAGTAAGGCGAAAGCGCGGGAATCCGAAGGATCAGCGGCCCACAACGTGGCGAACTAGCCCCGACGAAGCACACAAGGAACGGTTCAGGCGGACGCATCGTGGGATAGACCTGGTTCACCCGATTGCAAACGGGGACGCCCTTCAGAAAGGCCGATGCGGACCGTTTTTTGAACAGACGCAAACACAGGAGGCAGTCATGGCAACCGAGCATGAACACATCGGCCCCTGCGAACTCTGCGGGACCGTGGATCACCACCTGATCGAGGGCGTGTGCCCGGTGTGCCGCCCGAAGTGCAAGACGCTCGGCGACGTACCAGCTGATCCGCTGCGGGAAGTGGCAGCGGCATTCGACCGGATATTCGGGAGTGTGTCTCAATGAGCAAATTTTACAAATGCGTTTATTGCGGTGAGAAAAAGCTGAGCGGTAACGGCACTGGCTCTGACATATCCTGCTGCAAGGAAGTGGGCCACGTGGAAGAAGTGCGTATGTGCCCGCGTTGCGACGACGAGCATTGCCCAGATGGCTGCCGCGACCCGCTTTGCCCGAGCGAGCAAGAATTGATCGTTCAGGATGCCGCCCGATGACCTACCTCATCACCGTTTCACTCCTCTGCGCAGCGCTCGTACTGTGGGATGCGTTAAGGCATTCGAAGCGCGGCGAGATCAGCACAGAATATCTCAAGCTTTATGAAGAAACCGTTAAGCGTTTACTTTCCCAACGTGAAAAGACTCGAATTAATCAACGGAGCAAAGACAATGACATCAAATCTATTTCAACCAGCAGATGCAGCACATGCGTACCTCAAAGGCGGGCTCCTCGGCCTTGCAGGTTCCGGTAAAACTTTAACTTCCTCCCTGATTGCGGTCGGCCTTATCGGCTACATCGAAAAGCGCGGCGTCGCCGTCAAGAAAAAAGCCGCGTTCGTCGATACCGAGAACGGCGCCTCGTGGGTAATCCCGCGCTTCAAAGACGCCGGGATTGAGTTAGTTGTCGCCCGCACGCGGGCATTGACCGACCTGCGCGATGCGATCAAGTGGGCAACCGACAATGCCGATGTCCTCATCGTGGACTCGATCACGCACTTCTGGCGTATCTACTGCGACGAGTACGCAGTCAAGCGCAACCGTAAGCGCGGGTTGGAGTTCAGCGATTGGAATGAGGTAAAGCGCGAATGGCGTCTCAACTTCACCGACCTGTATCTCAACTCTCCATTGCACATCATCATGTGCGGCCGTCAGGGTTACGAGTACGACATGCAGGAAAACGACGCCGGCAAAAAGGAACTCGTCAAGACGGCTGTCAAGATGAAGGCCGAGGGTGAGACTGGATTCGAGCCGTCCCTGCTTATCCAAATGGAGCAGGAGCAGCGCTTGGAGAAGGGGAGCGTTGTTGGTATCGACCACGTAGCCACGGTCTTGAAGGACCGCAGCGACGCGCTGGATGGCAAGATGTTCAAGAATCCCACGTTCGATAATTTTCTGCCACACATCGAGCGCCTTGCCATCGGCACCGCAGGGGTTGCCATCGACACCGGCCGCGACAACAGTTCTCTATTCACATCCGATGGCGATGACAATTGGGCGCATGAACGACGCCAGCGCGACATCTGGTGCGAGGAAATCGAGGGCTTGCTAGTGAAGCATTGGCCAGGCGCGACCGTGGAAGCGAAGGCCAAGAAAGCATCCCTCATCGAGAGTGTTTTCCAGACACGCAGTTGGACGAAGGTACAGGGGCTGCAATCGGAGTTTATCAAGGACGGCTATGAGACACTCCGGGTTATGTTGGAGCCGCCGATACGTAACGCCCAGGAGATTGATGTTGAGGCCGATGTTCCCGAGGCGAAGAAGGACGCGGCTTAGTGTCTGAGCGCCGCATCGTCCTCAACACGGAAAGCGCTCGGCAGACCGCGCGGCAGATGCTCGATAGGCTGCCGCTCGGCAAACCACTGTGCGAGGTAGCATTTAGACGCTACAAGCGCCGACGCACCGTAAAGCAGAACTCCCGCTACCGGGCGCTCCTGGAGGCGATCTCGGAGCAATTGCCGGACGAGGACGGAAAGTACCACTCGCCTGATGTTTGGCACGAATTTATGAGAAGAAGGTTCCTCGCCCCCGATACGTTCGTGGTGGACGGGGAGATTCAGGCGGTGCCCAAGAGCACGGCCGACTTGGAGGTTTCTGAGTTCGGCGATTTCATGACCAAAGTGGAGGTATTCGCGAGTGAGCACAATGTCGGGTTCTGATCTAGATAAAAATGCTTCGCCAATGCATGGAGAGCATGCACAAGGAGATGAAACAGATGGATCGTATCGTAGGAAGGTTTCCGACGATCCGCTCTACTACCGGCGCAAACAGCTCAAGCGCCTGTATGGGATTTCGCATGAAGATTATATGTCCATGCATCGCGACCAAGACGGCAAGTGCGCTATATGCAGGCAACTAGCAAGAAAGACAAAACGGCGAAACGGCACGCTGTGCGTTGACCACGATCATGTATCGAACAAAGTCCGTGGCCTGCTATGCCATGCCTGCAACGTATTATTGCATGCTATCGAGAGGCCGGGATTTCTCAAAGCTGCCCTTGGCTACTTGGAGGCACATGGATAATCGCGACGACATTCAAGGCACGTGCCCTATCTGTACCCGTGCATTCGTTAAGCGTCGGAGATGGCAGCGCTTTTGCTCCGCTGACTGCCGAAACGAGCACCACGAGCAGCACACCGCCGCCGTGCCCGGACAGATGGTGAAAGAAACCCTCGGCTACGCCAACTGCGGACACTGCAAACTATTCTGGACCGTGGTCAACCCGCTCGCCGGCAAGAGCTACCACTGCATCCACTGTGGAAAGGCCAACACGTTCCTTGAATCCGCTGCCGACGAAGGAAAAACGAAATGAGCACCACTGTACTTGAAGCCTTGCAAAACGCTTTGACGCTTCGCATGGCACCGAATGCGCAGTGGGAAATTCGGCAGTACGCGAACGCAGTAGGTGAGCTGATCGCCGAGCAATTCCCGCGCACCTGGGCGCTTTTCGCGACGGCTAATGCCATGTTGAGCCACGTGGAGGAAACATGACAACTGGCACCGCTGACAAACCACGTCGGCTCGAAAACACAGTTAGGCAATCTGGCGATCCTTGCCGTTGTGGCGACGAAACGACGTGGCATCCCGAATGCTATGCGGACAAAGCCACCGCACAGAAACGCGGATGGCTGCGCATGCTTCCTGCACCCGAACACACCTATGACTGGGACGAACACCCGGAAGATTACGATGGCCCTTGCTGTTGTGAACTGTGCCGCACTTATACAGTTGAAGATGCCTAACGCAGAGGTGAGCCGCGATGAAAAATGACAAACAGGAATCCGCTGACAAAATCGTCGGCTCGACCGACGGGTTAGAAGGCAAAACTGGATGGTGGAACCCCGATCCGTACAGTATGCGCAGGCGCAGCGTTTTTCATTACGTCGGCACAGACGGCAGGACGCTGTGCATGAAGTGGGCCTATATGGGCCTTGGTACTGTTGAGGAAGGCATGGACGATCACTTTGAAAATTGCGCCGCCTGCAAAAAGAAGAAGGCAAAAATGCCTTCTAACGCCGTGTTGAGCGGCGCGGCCAAAGGAGATTAATATGAACGCCGACGCCTCTCCGCGTCCGGTTGAAGGCAATGTTAGCTGGCGCAAGGACTGTGATTGCAACGGGACATCTTCAACAGGACAGTTTATAAGCAAAGAGATTGGACGAGGTAAAGACTGCATATACATGGCAGTTCATTACTATCCAGGCCCATCATGCGACATGTGCGGCAAGCCGTGGGTGCAAGCTAACGCCGTGTTGAGCGGCGCGGCTGGTTCAACAACATGAAACGGCACGGCGTAACCCGCGCCCGGTTCAGGGTGATATTAGGTTTAACGGAGGCTACCATGAAAGTGCTTGGACAGTACGACACAAGCGGAAATTACCGAGCCTACACGGAGCCACAGGATGTTTATGTGTTCGGTCATAGCCTGAAAGACAGCGACGGTTTTCTTTTGGCCGTGAGAAATACCTGCGGTGACTGGGTATCGCCGGATAAAAGTTGAAACCTAACGCAAAATTGAGGCGCGAGCCATGAAAGCAAAAAAGAAACGCCGTAGTAACCGAGTCGCCTCGGATGACTTGTTGGGCGTCCTCGAAACCGCTAGCCGTGACCTATTGGCATGGGATGAGAAATACCCGAAAGGAACGGTCTATAACGATGGCCAACACAAGGCATGTGAAAACGAACTGACGGCACTCATTGAACGATTCCGCGTACTTTTGACGCCTAACGCCACCTTAACCGGCGAGCGCAGGAGGAAAAATGAGCACCGATGAAAAAGCGAGTCCGGTTCAAGGCGTTGTTAGCACGTACTTTTCGGTGAGACGATTCACGCGGACGTTTTGCATAGCTTGCGGCAGCGATGTGACGGACACGCCTCGATTGCACGGGTTCTGTAGCTGTCCAAAATGCGATGCCTGGACGATGAATGTCGATGTGAAAGACAGGCCGCTATTCGACTTGAGTGCGTGCTAACGCTGTGTTGAGCGGCGCGGCCGGGAAGTAATCGAAGCGGCACGCTACGCCGGCCTATCCAGGCCGGCTCGATTGAAGCATAAACGGATGCGGCGAGGAGACGCCGCCATGACCATCAACAACCCTATGGAGGCATACAAGCGCCTGCGCTCGCAGAATCACCCGGATAAAGGCGGCGATGCGGATAAATTCGACGAGGTACAGAAAGCCTACGATGAAGCGCAACGTGAATTATCAACATGAAGAACTCGACATGAAAACCTTAGTTGCACTCGCCCTACTACTGCTCACCGCCCCCGCGGTCGCCGACATCGGTGGCACACCATTTGCCGAGATCGGTCCGGCCTACGCCTTCACGCCTGGGCCGGACGTGCAGAAAGAAAACCCCCTGCTCATGTATCGCGTCGGCGTCGAGTGGGAGCACGCACGCATCGAGTGGGGACACCAGTCGAGCATCCGCCGGGGCGATCCGGTTGACCGTGACACCGATGATCGAAAGACGCAGTGGCACTTCGGCGTATTTCTACGGCATACGTTCAAATGAATAAAACCATCGACGAGCAGATTGCGAGCGCGCAGCGCGAGATTCAGATGCGCCAGCGCGTATATCCGAAGTGGTGCCACGACGGGCGCATGACCCAGGACGAGGCGGCGCACGAGATTACCTGCATGGAGAGCGTGTTGCGTACTCTGCACGAGGTGCGGATCAAGTCGTTGAGCGTGGGCCAAAGATGAAAGAGCGCCCAATCATTTTCAGCGATGCGATGGTCCGCGCCATCCTCGAAGGAGTCCACTAATGGCACGGAAACGTAAAGGCGGCGGCAATGAAGAACGCCGAATCCGGCTGGATGACGCGCAGATCATGGCTTGGTTTGTGGAAGGGAAAATAGCGGCAGAAATAGCAACTTCGCTCGGCTGCAGCGTCTACCCAGTCAAGCAGGCAATGCGCCGGCTCGGATTACGTAGGCCAGCGAAGCGCCGTCCCGGAAACGGAGTTGGGCCGAACAACACCCAATGGAAAGGTGGTCGCCGAATCCGCACGGACGGCTACGTCGCCGTCTGGACGCCGGATGGCGAGCGCCTTGAACACCAAGTCGTAATGGAAAAGATGCTTGGCCGCTCGTTGGCGGAAGGCGAAGTCGTTCACCACAAAGACGGGAACAAGCGGAACAACGATCCTGGCAATTTACAACTGATGACGCAGAGTGCCCACATCCAGGAGCACCTGCCGGCGATGCACAATGGGAGATATGGAAAATGAAGGAAAGGCCCATCCTGTTTAGTGACGGAATGGTCGGGGCAATATTAACCGGGACCAAGACGCAGACGCGGCGGGTGATGAAACCGCAGCCGATAAAAGAAGTAATCGATTTTGCTCGTGCTCACATCACAAGTACGTACCCAAACACCGAGAACGAATGGCGGCGTGGATTGGCTTCATGCCCCTACGGCCGACCAGGCGAGCGGCTGTGGGTGCGGGAGGCGCACTACATCATCGGGGAACATCCGGGGCCCACGCCCGGGACGCGGTGGGTGCATTACCGCGCTGACGCATCGACCAATCTTGGATCAGACGAATGCCAATGGACCGGACCGTGGAAACCCTCGATCCACATGCCACGCTGGGCTTCGCGCATTTTGCTTGAAGTCACAGATGTGCGCGTCGAGTGTTTAATGGACATTAGCGCAGATGACGCCGAAGCGGAAGGTTGGCCAGGACCAAATAAAGAGGAAAGCCGTCGGTCTTATTATCCTATCGAATGGTTCGCAAACTTATGGGATTCGCTCAACGCCAAGCGCGGTTTCGGATGGGACGCAAACCCGTGGGTGTGGGTGATCAAGTTCAAACGGATATAGCCATGAAAGCCACCCTCGACCTCATCGTCGAACACTACGGCCTGCGGCTCACCACCGCCGAGCTTGCGCGCGTGCTCAAGACCTCGCCCGCGAATATCCGCAAGGAGATCAGCGCCGAGACGTTCCCGATCCCGACGTACAAGGACCGGCCGACCCGGCGGGCGCCGCGGTTTGCGGATGCGCGCGATGTAGCGGAATACCTGGATCGGGACATGGTTTTGAAGGAACTGGACTTGATACTCTCGCGACGCATTGTATTTAAGGTAATTTCCGCAGTGTATTTCTTGTTCGACAAGAGGAAACTGATATACATAGGGCAGACCGTCAACTTATTTGATCGGCTCGAATCACACAGACAGAAGAAAGCGTTTACATGGAACAGCTACGCATTCATAGAAACGCACCCAGAAGACCTGATTAATTTAGAGCGGTTGTATATCAAGAAACTCAACCCACCTTGCAACAAGCAAATATGTCATGGACGTGTCGGCTCTGCTCCTATCTCGCGGTGAAATAAAAGAACTGACTGGCTATACCAAGCCATCGAAGCAGACCGCATGGCTGCGTCTGGCCGGTTTGCGGTTCTTTATCGGAGCCGATGGTTATCCACGTGTACCACGTTCTAACTTCGACTCCACGTCAAATCAACGTGTTAGCGCGCCAAACTTTTCAACACTGAAACAAGCGGGTTAATCTCTCATGATGGGGAGGAAACGCAAGTACCGGAAAGACCTGCCAGAGCGGGTCTACCAGCGTCATGGTGCGTTCTACTTCGTATCCAAGTCAGGCGAGTGGACGTGGCTCGGCCGCGAGGTCGGCGTCGCGCTACGCCAATACGCAACCATCGTCCAGACCACAACTACCGGAAAGATTGCCTCCATTATGGATCGCTACATGCGCGAGATTGCGCCCGCCAAGGCGCCACGGACGCTGCTCAATAACGAACTCGAAATAGAACCGTTACGCAAGGTGTTCGGCCACATGAATCCTGATGATGTGACACCGCAGGACATATATGCCTATCGGAATTTGCGCCCAAAGATTGCAGCGAACCGCGAGATAGCACTGCTATCATCCGTATTCAGTCACGCGATCGAATGGGGATTGGCAAAGTCCAACCCGTGCCGCTTAGTGCGGCGAAACAAAGAAACTCCGAGAAAACGTGCGGTTGAGTGGGCTGAGTTTCAGATCATCTACCAGCGCGCGAGCCAAGTCATCCAGTGCATGATGGATATAGCCATCATCACCGGTCTCAGACTTGGAGACCTGTTGAAACTGAACGAGCGTGAGAACATCAAAAAAGAGGGTCTGTATGTTGAGACAGGGAAAACAGGCACAAAGATACTTTTCTTGTGGACAGACGAACTCAAGGCCGCCGTGGATCGTGCGCGTGGTCTACGTGGTAGCGTGCGCAGCCTGACGCTTATTTCCAACCAACAAGGCCAACGCTACACGGTCTCAGGCTTTCAAACATTGTGGCATCGCCTGATGATGAAGGCGCTGGCTGATAAGGCGATACCAGATCGGTTCCAATTCCGCGATCTGCGTGCGATGGCGGCGGACCTGTCGGACAATCCGACCAGCCTTCTGGGCCACGACGACCCGCGCACCACCGCAAGATACCGGCGCGCACCGAGACGAGTGATACCGAATGCGCCCGTGCGATAGCTACTGAGTATTTGACAAACCGCTTTCAGTATTGGACAGATGGAGCCCGCAGTCCGATTCGAACGGACGACATCCTGATTACAAATCAGGTGTGTTTTATTTCGTATTCAAGAGCTTAACTAAGAAACGTCCAATATAAAAGATCAGAACACATTCCTTATATAATATGACGTTGCGGCACGTTGGACGACGAATATTGGACAAGTATCGGTGTGACTGTGGCCGGCGTGTGGCGCTACGACTTGCCGGCAAACATCACGTTCTTAGCGGCCGAGCCGGCGCTCGATCCGAGGTAGTAGTCCTTCACCGCCAGCACCCAGGCGAATAGCACGCCGAGCGTAATATCGAGCGTGCGCTGGACTTCCGCTGCCACCGTGATGTGAAACACGGCCAAGCAGAACTGGAACACGAGCACCATGAAGAAAGCAAAAAGCGCCATGTAGGCCAGTCGGCGTGTCGTGGGGTCTTGCAACGATACCTCACGGGCACGAGCGCTTGCGCGGTCGGCACCGGCGATCTCTTCGAGCTTCACCCCGGCGTTGGCGAGGCCGAGCTTTAGATCACGCTCCGCTTCCTTGATGCGAGCGAGAATATCCGGGTTCGGTTGGGCGAGTACCGCGGCGATCTCATCTTCGCTGCCGTCTGCTTTGCCGAGCAGCGCTTTGCTCAAGGCGCCGACTGCCATGCCGACGAGCGGGTTACCACCGCTCAGCAAGGTAGCAATGGTCGGGGCGACACTGGCGACAATCTCTTTCCATCCGTTCATGGTTCATCCTCCCATCCCGAGCGCAACCAGAGTATGACCCCTATCAAGACCACTAGCGGCGGGATGACGTTGAACCAGTCGGTCATGGAAGATATTTCCCGCAATGTTCCTCGTCCAACGCCCACGGTTCGACAATGTAACGGCAGATGAATCGAGCCTCGGCGCCACGCCATCCCTCATCGTGCACCAGGCGCTGCAACCGCTTCGTCAATGTCCATTCGCCTCGCCGGGGCAGCGACCAGAACATCAGCGTGCCGTAGGTTAGATTGTATATCACGTCGAGCGGATAACCGACGAACAGGATCAGGTAACCCAAGACGCGCGTGCCCAGGCTCGCTTTGCCTTTCAGATAGCGGTCACGGATGCGCATCAAGTTTACGAACAGCAACCAGAACAGCACCGTCCAAAATAGCCACCACAGGATTTGCGTCATCATGTTAGCCTCCAAAGAGATTGCTTTCGTCTCGAATCTCGATCCGCGCCTGATCGCCGCCTTGCAGGTGCGGCACGAGGCGCTTGTACCAACGCTCGTAGGCGCCCACGCTTGCGCCGATGAAGCCCGAGCCGATGCGGTTGTTGTTGGCGGTGTCGCCGAGCAGGATGCAGGCGTCGGTATCTTTCTCGGTGTTACCGACGTGGATGTAGACGTTCTCGAAGCCCGGCACGTCGAGTACTTGCACGTGCCAGGTGAACCAATCGGGGAAGCGGCGGCGGTACGCATCGGTGAGCGGCGAGAGCGCCTTGCGCAGTGCAAGCTCGTAGCCACCGGCCGGGATGCGTGTCTCGCCCGCGAGCTTGGCCGCGCGGGCCTCATCCTCCAGCGCGTAGGAGAAGAACGCGCCATCGAGAAAGAAAAGCCCGAGCGTGTCGTTGCCGTTGTCAGAGTAGCGTTGGAGGAGGTGGTTTAGCATCGTTTTCACGCGAAGTGGGCGGAGAGTTTCATCACACAACTACCAATGCCGTGAACCGTACACCGTTTACCGCACAATTATTCGGAGACGTTTGTGTTCTTATTGCAAAATCATATCTGTGTACTCCATCAGTTCCGTCTATCGAGGAATCAAGAGTTGCGTTAAACGGTGCGTATTGATTGTTCGCGGTAGGCCCCCACTGTTGGAGTGCCGTAGGTAACGGTGTGCCCGAACCATCTTTCAGAATACCGACGTAAGAGTTTACGTTGGCGAGCGCATTGTTCACGGAACCGGCGGCTTGCAACATGGCGGTCGCGCCATCCGCCCATTGCCAGAACGATATAGAGGTGATGTGGGTTGTTATTTTAACCCAGTTGCCGGTATTGGTTGTCGAATCCGGCGGTAACGATGACAGGACCAACGTTTGGCGCTCGAAAAAACTACCGACGTTATTCTGAGTACCGGCGTTTATACCGAGACCTATACAAGAAGTCAGTGTGCCACCGGAAGTCCAAGGATTGACAAACGTGGTTCCTACCAGATCAATTTGTGTGGAATTTATTTTCGTTCCTACCCATGTGCCGTTCGCTTCAGTCGTCCCGCCAACACCGGCCACGACTACGGTATTCCCGCTCGTAAAACCCGACGTTGATACCACCGTTATTCTTATTGCGCCAGACCCATTATTAGCGGTCCCGATTACGTTCGTGCTTTCACCCGCACTTATGTGGTTGGCGCCGCCGATACATCTGCGCGTGGCGTCACCTGTTTTGATTGTAAAACCAGTTTCTGCATCAATCGTCTCTATGGTTGCAGAAAAATCTATAGCAAAGACTCCGTTGTTCAGGTACGCATAAGCCAAATAATTAACGTCATTCGTCATCTTCTGGCCCGGCGTGCCATTGATGGTGCAATTCAACGCATTAGTGGTCAGTCCATCCGGGACGGAGGTGAGATGCCATTGCCCTGCTGAATCTTTCAGCCACAAACCCGAACCATTCCGGGAACTGGTTTGCATCCCGTGGTTATCGATGAAATTCGATAGGAATCGCATTCTCCCATCTATCAATCGTGGGAATGCGGTGTAATCAGGGGAACCGGCAACGATGGCCCATTGAAAGCCGCCAGTTCCGTTTGAACAGGACAGACTCACGGTTTGAGTCCTGTCCTGCGCGTCAGCAAGTATCGTTATGGTCGGCGCTGTGCCAATTCCACGCAGTTTTATTACATCTCCAGCAAAAGCGTTTATCGTTTGCTTGGCGCTGCCTGTATTGGCGAAGGTCACGATCAATCCAGCGATGGCGGCAGATGCTTGCGGCAGGTTGTAGATTTGTGCAATGCTGGCGCTGAACGGCACTAATATCGCGCCCATGTCACTTTGCAACATGTTGTATGTACTGGACGTTGCAACCAAAAAAGATGATAGCGGGGTTTGAAGTATTCGTTGCGCACCGGCTGGTGTCGCGGCGGAAAGCAGTGTGTCGATGTATGCAGAAACAGGCCCGAGATTCGCGGATGTGCCAGCCGCGGCGATAGGTTTCTTGTTCGCATCGTAGGCCGCGAACTTGTTGGCGCGCGCGAACGGCAGCACGAGATCGGCAGGCGCGGTGCCTTCGGATGCCTGCACGAGCATAGCGCGGTCGAGATCGGCCTGAATCTGCTGCAACAGCATCACCGCGCGATCAAGCGCGGTCTCGTGCGCCTCGGCCGGGAACTTGCCACCGGTGATGTAATCGGTGGTCTGTGTCTTGGCGAGCTTGCGCCGCAGGGTGAGCTTGGTGCCGGAAGCGGGAGCGATGAGCATCGTCACCGTGCCACCGCTGGGCCACGGACCGGCGTTCACCGTGTAGTGCGTGGTGAGTGCCTTCACGGTCTCCACCCCTGCGGCGCTCGTTTCGATTACCTCGAGATCGGACTCGGCGAAAATCTTGAAGGCGAAGGTGAAGGCGACTTGCGCGCCGGTGCCGGCGTAGGGGCCTGAAACGGAAGTCGGTGTTTGAACGGTCATGGGTTCGATCCTAATAGGCGACGGGGACAAAACAAGTGCGGGATCATCTCGTGGTATCAATCAGGTTTTGAATCGACGGGGGTAAGCGATCTTCACCGACCTTGTGTTCTAGCTTGAGCGCGCGATACCGGTTCAAGCGGTCGCGAAACTCCTGGTTCTTTTGATACAGCGTGGCGCGCGCCAGTTCGTCGAATTTCTGCTGCACGTTCTTGATGAGATCGATGCGCGAATCTGGTGTGGCGTTTTGATATACCGAGCTGTTGAGTGTCTTGTCCAGTAAATCGTAAAAGTTTTTACCGTCCACGCGCACGCTTTTGCGGCTTGCCTCGACGTATTGAAAATACTCATCTGCTGTCAGGCGCATGCCCTCGATACGTCGCGCCGGCATGGTGAGTGGGACGCGCTTGGTTTCCATCATCAGGGAGGCGATGTCGAGTTTCACCGGATCGTCGCTCATGGCTTTATTCGGTAGCGGGGCCAACACGCCAAGCAAGTCGCCGCGTGGGTGATAACGGACATCGCCGAACATATCGAGCGCTGGCGGCAAACCTTCCGAAAGAGACGCAAGTCCACTGGTCGCCTTGAGCTTATCGGCGGTGGTCCAGGCTTCGCGGATGATCGGGTCTTGAATCTTTCCAAGATCGCGGCGCAGCGCGGAAAAGGGGATGAACGCCCCCGTCATGGAATCCTGCCAGGATTTGAAATACCGATCCGGGTCTGCCAGCGCTTCGTTGAAACGCGACAGCCCGGAGATGAACGTCTTTGACATCGTGTTCTCGGCGATGCCACCGACAATGGCCGCTGTCAGGTGTACGATCCGATCATCTTCCGGGGTCAGGTTATCGTCGCTATCTGACCATTGCGTGATTTCTACCATGTCGGCAACCGAACCGATGATGAAGGCCAAGGGCTCGGCGCGGGCATAGCTCTGATAGGTCACCTCGCCGGTAGCGGGGTTCGTTATCACACCGCTATAGGGCTGCCACCCGGTTGCTTCCAGCATCTTGCGCGCTTGCGGGTTAGACGGCCCTCCGCCCGTGATCATCCCGGAGCCTGCCGCGAGCGCGACGGACGCCGCGGTCATCGTTCCCATTGAAATCCGAGCGAGCGCCAGATCGCGTTGAGGTCCGCCCGCGGCGATCTCCGCGCGGATGCGAGATGAGAAAAGTCCGAGCGGCGTGCGCTCGACAAAGGCCGCCTTGAAGATGTTGGCCGGTGTACGAATGAAGGGGGCCAAAAATTTAAGCCCAGGCATTCTGTTCACGATCCCCTGTATCTCGCGCCCGGTGGGGCCGAGCGGGTTCTGGAAGGTGGCGTATAGCGCGGCATCCTCGGCCTGCTTCAAGAATTGCGCGGGAGGATTTTCGATCAGGCGATGCACGATCCTCGCCGTTTCCACATCGGACAGATTTTGCGCGATCTTTTGTTGCGCTGCCTCGCGATAGGCCAAGCGCGCCACTTCGGCGCGGCGCCCGATGGTTTTGAAAAACTCATCCTCGCCGGTGAGCATTCGTTCAGTCGGGAACCTGATTACCGTTCCAAAGGCGTCCACGGCACGGCCAAACGTGCCTGAAATTTCAAGATTCTCGGAGGAGATCGCGCGCCGGATCGGCGCTTCGTATTTATAGACGTTATCCGAGACTTCCCCGGTTTTAATCGCCTTGCCTGCGAGGCGCATGGCATCGCGCCAACCGGAGATTGCCCCGTAAAACTTCGCTGACGCTTCGCCCACCATGACATGCTCATCGCCGCTCAAGAAGCGTCCCAGACGCGCCGCCACGGCGGTCTCGGCAACCCCCATCGTTTGAAAAAGCGCATTCCCTCCGGTGTTGATCGCGTGAGTCTTAATGCCTGAGAGAATTGAGTTGACGAAAAGCTCATTCAAGACCCCCAGCGCCTTCGACTTCTGGTAATCGCGGGCGATCTTGTTGACCCCTTCCACGCTGTCCACCAGGGAGAGCGCTTCGGCTAAGTCCTGAACATCGCGCCCGTGCATGGTTTCCACCAATTCAGACATGCGCGCGACCTGCGTGGCATCGGTCGCGGTGGGAATTTTGAAGGCGTTCAACGCACGGCCCGTCTCGGCGCGGGCGCCGGTAAACTCGACTTGGTACTCGCGGTGGAAATCGAGTTGCCGGCGGAATGACAGTTTTTCCGTATCGCTCGCCAGCCCGCCTTGAACCTTGCGCGCAAGCTGGATAACACGCTCAGCGGATGAGTTAAGCACCTGGCGCGCGGCCAGGATCGTTTCTGGATTCAGTACGCCGCCCGATTCCCGCGATAGCACCTTTTGCACAACCTCAGTGTCCACGTCCAATTCAGAGGCGAGCGCGGCAAGCTGCTCCTGACCGATCTTTCCGCGCCGCGCCGTGTTGATGGACGCTTTGTTGCGCTCGGCCACATCGGCGATCACGGCCTTGATGTCGTCGGTGGTCTCGATGCGGTCGAAATTAATCTGGTGCGTGGCGTCAAGATCGTAGTCACCGAGATTGAGACCGAGCACGCGCTTCGCCTCCTCGGGAGTCCCCGGCTCTGCCGGCGGTTTCCCCGGTGGCGGTGGCTCGATGACGGGCTGGGGCCTCTCGATAATCAGAGGCTCTTTCTTGATCGGTTTCGCTACGGTCTTGGTGCGTTTGATTACCTGCCCGATAAGATCGCTGAATGCGCTGGCTACCTGAACTCGCTCGCCGGCGCCACCATCCTGCTCGATCGCCGCATCGGGTGCGGCATCGTCCAAACCAGGAAGCGGTGCCGGCTCTATCAGCGCCAGTTGCTTTTGCAACTCTCGCTCCGTGGATACGTTGCCGTCTTGGCTTACGTCGAGTTTCATTTATTCGCCCTCGTCTTGATCCACGCGCCGACCTTTGCCAATACACCGCCCTCGGCGCCCTCTTTCGATGCCGCCAAGTCAGCCGAGTTTTTCATCATCTCGCGCCCACCGCGCCACATGGCCTTTAAGAGACTCGATGCGGCGAAGATGACGGGAGCCGCCACGCCCGCGCCGATAGCGTTATCCACCGCATTTTTGAATCTGCCCTCGGCGTCCGATTCGTTTTCGTTGTCCGACACATAGGCGAGAAAATCGCTTTGCAGTCCGACCGACTGTAGCAATCCGGCGAAGCGCTCCATGTGAGGGTCGAGCGCCGTGACAGAGGTCATAAAATCAGCGCCGATTGCTTGAGCAACTTTCTGCCCAACACCGAGCGCGGCCCCACCCACCGCCATGCCGGCGCCGAATGCCCGCATGTATCCCATGAACGGCACGGTGAACTTGGCGAGTTCCTGCGTCATCTTGTCGCTTGCCGAGTCGTGAGACTTGAGATACTTGAAAAATCCATCTATCGGGCCGGTGATCGCACGCGGAAGGTTCTCATTAAGCCAACGATCTCCAGCATCCACCGCCTCGTTGCCAATGAGGAGCCGGAAGGTGTTATCGGCGCCGTCTATCACGCCCTTGGTGACGTTCGCCGGCATTCGCTGGGCGAAGCTCTCGATCTCTTGCAGCAACGAGGCGGGCTTAGCGCCGGGTTGTTCACCCGCACTCTTGGCCTCCTCGCCCATCTTGCCCATGAACGCCTCGTGCTCATCGAGACGCCGCGCCTCTCCCAGATCGCGCTCAAAGGTTAGCGTCTCGCGGTCCTGGCCGGCGATTTCCAGGTAGCGCGCGGAGAGATCGTCTGGCGCCTGGCTCATGGCCTGCCCTCGGCTTTGCGTTGATTTTCATCGAGCTGCATCAGCACGGACTCGAGCTGCTTTTTCAGCACGCCCGCCTCGTGCCCACGGATAGCGCCACGCGCCTTAGCGGCTTCAAGTTCCGCGATGGACTTGTAGGGCAACTTCTGCAACCGCTGGCGCAACATGGCGAGATCCCGCTCAGCGTCCGCCCGGACGTAGGTCTTGATAACCTGTTCGGAAATTTCAATGGATTTCGACGCCCGCTCCTTCAACGGCAACTGCTCCACCGTTTCATAAAGTCGAGTGAGGGCATAGTTCGCCCGCTTCGCTATCTCCGGGTCAAGTTGCGAGATCAAACCGTCCACGAGGCCAAACTCGCCTTTGATGCGGCGCACGGCCTCTTTGCCGCTTTGGGTGTTGCGCCAATCGGAGGCGTCCTTCTCGCGCTGGCGGCGCTCGTCAATCAGCTTCAAGCGCGTATCCATCGTCAGGCGGGAATCGGTCGCGATTTCGCGTTCGGATCGCGCCATCGGATCGAGCTTGTATTCTGCGAGCGCGTGCGGGTTATCGTTCACCGGCCCACCCTTGGCGGCGGCGGAAAGCAACTGACGGCTGATCCCCGGATCAAGGTAATCTTTCTCGACCATGCGCTCAAGGATTTCAGGCGATAGACGCCCTTGCATGAAAAGCAACGTCGCCTCGCGCTCCCCGAGCGCATAGCGCGCCTTGCGGGCACGATCTTCTCCAGAACCATAGCTAGATAGAAGCGAGCGCATGGCGGCGGCGTTTTGCTTCCACTTTTCCGGAGAAACCGACGTATCCGGCTCCGATTCGTAGGCGCGGGCTATCGCTTCGGCCTCGATCACCCCCACTTTTTGCATCGTCGCTTGAAAACTATTTACTAGCACTTCGCTGTGGAACTTCTGACGAGTCAGTTCAGCTTCTTGTGGGCTAATCGTTCCGGCATGACGCTGCGCCTCGATCGAGGCAAAGCCGAGCGCCGTGATATTGCGAAGCTCCTCGCGCGACTCGGCGTGGAAGGAGGCCGCCGCCAGATTATTCCGTCCTACTTCCGATCTCACATTGGAGAGGGCGACGCCTTGTTGCGTGGCGGTGCTTCGCGCCTTGATGCGTTGCGAGGCGAATACCGGTTGCAGATTCCCGGAAATCTGCCGGGACGTTTCAGGATCGAGACCGTCGGTCAGCGACGTGGAAAGCTCCCGCTGGAATTTCTCGGAGTCTTTGACGAGCGTCTCGTTGGCCTCGGGATCGAGCGATCGCTGCGTAAACCACGCATCGTAGTCCACATGCGCCTGACTCACCCGCTCGGTGACCAACGCCGCCCGTTTGGCGCGCGCCTCACGCTCGGCCATGTCGGCGCTCATCGTGCCAACCTCGCGCCCGAGCGCCGACAGCTCCGCGCCGAAGGCGCCCGCGAGCTTCGTATTGGCCGGGAGTGGCCCGCGGCTTCCGCCCGGTTGGCTGACCTGGCGCTCGATCAAGTTAAGTTTCATCAGTTGCCCTCGATCGTGCCGTACTCATCACCGGCATCGTTCGTTGTGCGATCCTGACTATTCACGCGATCGTCCGTGCCGCGACTCTGCGTGGTGCTGCGATTCGTCGGCTGTTGAGAGCGCGAGATATTACTGTAGGTATTTGACGCCGAGCGCGCGGTTTTCAAAAACCCCAATTTTCGCGCGGTGCTTGCAATCTGCCACTCACCGCTGGCCGCACGGAGGAAGTCGCTCACCTGCTGCTCGCCCTGGCGCTTCAACGCGAGCATATCCTGCTCGCCGCGCAGGATGGATTCATTCAACGCGAGGATCACGGAGCCGGTGAAGCTGACGCCGCTCTTGGCGACCCCGACGACCTGTTGCCCGAGCGCTTCGCGCAACTGCGTGCGGCGCACCTGCTCGCGATCGAGCGCGGCTACGCCCTCCTCGATCGCGCCCTGGCGGTAGAACTCGTAATTTTCCGTCGCGGCCTGTTCGACGGCCCTGTTTTCTATGGCGGTACCGAATATACCGAGCACGCCGCCGATGATGCCGCCGGCCGCTTCAGACATTGGCAAGCCTCACGTAGTCAGCGCCATCCGAACCGTACTTGCGCATCAGCCCCTCGCGTGTGCCGCCGAGCACGCGCTCGGCGAATTTAAGCGCCTGCGCATCGTCTGCCCGAACCGCGAGCTGGATGCGGTGCAGAGCGAAGCGACGACAAGCGTCATCCAGGACCATCCTAGCGATTTTGCAGAAGGCCACCGGAAAACTATTCACCCGCGACGTTGGCACGAACCACGCCTCGCCCACGTGTGCGCGCAGCACGTACACGCCCCCGATTGCGATAGTGAGATCGCCAGCGACGGCGGCCCAGGCGCTTCCATTGCGTTGATACATCTCGACCATCTCGGCGAACTGAGCGTCGCTCATGTCCTGCGTGTTGCGCGGATCGCGCCGCGCGGCGAACACATCGAGCACGTGTTGTAGCGTCATCGGCAAGGCGATCACGGCGATTTCATTCATCCGCGACATCGAGCGTCCCCGTGATGGCGAGAATAGTGCAAGGTGTCGGCAGGTCGTGCGTGAAAGTGATCGGCGCGTCTTTCGAGTAGCCAAGCTGCGGCACCTGCGCGATGCCGGAGAACAAGGGCACGGGCGTGTCCATCAGATCTTCGGTCGAGCGGAACGGAACATCTTGCTGTTGCGCCCCGACCCCCACCTTGAGCCCCATCGTGTTGTAGAGGCGCACGAACACTTCCGCCCAGCGCTTGAGGCGCGCATGGGCGCTTCCAATCGCGATCTGCGCCGCTGGGGGAAGCGTTACTAGGGTGGCCGTGTACGGCAGGCCCGCGATGCGCGTGGTGGCTGAATAGTCAAGTGTTACTTGCCCACCGGAAACGACTCTCTGCGGGTGTACCGCGCCATCGGCGAGGATGGAGACCGTCTTACCTTCGAGGTGCGACAGGCCCGTTATGATGGTGGCCGCGCCCGTCTGCTTCACTCCGCAGTCAACGTAAAAATCATCGGCCTGCGCATCGCCATCGCCGTGCTCGCGCTGCATGACCTCCACGCTGCGAAAGTCCACGCCGCCGATAGTGCGCTTGCCGAGTATCCAGTGCTGATCGCCATCGGCGACCGGGATCACGCATTGCGACTCGATTAGCCCGTCGGTGTCGTGACGGTGCCAACCGACGACTTTCTGCCGGCGCTCGTAGGTCATGCCCAGCCACTTCCCATCCGAGCGAATTGACCAGACGATCGAATCCGGTTCCTGCTGGTAGGCGAGATCAGTCACCGAGGGCTTCGTGATGTGCTCGGAGAAGATCGTGAGATCGGCCGCCTCCTCGCTTTCGGCGTCGTAGGGCAGTTCGGTGCCGATCAGTTCGCGGAGCTTTCGCCCGGCACGTTGAAGAAATATCAGCACAGAACCCACCTTGACCGGCTGTAGGTCCGCGCTTCCATGCCCGTGCTGCGGATTGGCCTTGATGTTGGTCGGAGTGATGCTCGCGTCCATCTGCCCGATGCGGTGCTCGCCGTCGGTCGTGCCGGCAAATAGGAACTTGCTCGCGCGCAGCCAGCGAATATCGTTCACCTCGTCCTCGCGGATTTCGTACACGACCGCATCGTCGGCGTTAACGCCGGGGGTCATGTTCTCGAAATCACCGGTGACAGAGCCCCACAGATGCGCCGGCTGAAATGTGGTGCGCGCGAAGAAAAGCCGCTCCTCGTAAAAAGCAATCGCGGCAGGATATCCTCGCACCCCAGACCAAGCGCCTTCGCTCCATGTCGCTGTCGCTGTCGTCGCTCCCAGCGTTTTTTTGACGGTGGCCAGCACGGTCTTGCTGTCGATAAACTGCGTGATTTCTACATAGCCGATCGTGGCGCTATGACGGATGCGCCAGTGCGCGCCGACATGGCCTAACTTAAATACATCGTCGGAGGCGGTCAACGTAATCGCGCCGGTAGTGACCGATGGCGTGATGGTAGTGACGGTGAGATTTTCGTCTAGGTATGGGCCATCTAAGAATACGACCGGGCCAATGTCCCATTGTGTCGCGCCGAAGCGGCGAATTTTGTGCGGCTTGACGTTAGGATGTACCACGTAACTGGTGTCGGCCGACTGCGCTTTCTTTAACGCCGCAAGCTGTGTGGCGAGGTATGGCGAGGCAATCTCCCACACCGTTTGACTTACCATCTGCACGTCCACGTTGTCCACTTCGACCGTGCGTGTTGCCGCATCGAATGCGATCTGAATCTCGATAAAGGTACGCGATGTGGTCGGGGTAAAATCGTTGGTGTAACTGCCGTTTGCGTTTCTCGTCTGGTTAACGAGATTGGCAGACCCGGGCGCAGTGCCGACCATGATCGTCACCGTCTGGGTGGAACCAGGAAAATTCAGTGAGTAAGAAAGCCGCTGTACTACGCGCGCGAGCGACACCACGTATTGAATCGCCCCTAAATGCCCTATCGCCGTACCGCTATTAAGCAGAACGTTGCCGGCCGATTGCCACGTAGCGGTACCCGTGCCAGAGAGATTGCGTATCCATTGCCCGAGCCCGTTGGTGAACGTCGGGTCAACGAGATGCCCGCCTTCGGCGAGTTGCGCGTTGTTAGTGTGCGCGCGGATGGAGAGATCGCCGAACTCAAGCGCGTAGGCTTGCTCGGTGGAGAAAATGAACTCGATCAACCGCGCGAACTTAGTGGAATCCTTGACCCTCGCGGAGAACTTGGAGCCGGCGCGCTTGGTCGCGCCCCCGTGCGCGAAGGTCTTGAAGTTGGTGAGGGTCTTGACCGCGTTTTTGTACTTCTCGATATCGCTGCGCCCAAGCAGCCGTGGCGAGAACTCGCCCGCGGTGAAGTTGGTCTGCATGGGAGCTTGTCTGCCCATGCCTCACCTCACCGTGAGGATTTCGTGATCGTCGTCGATTTCCTCCGGCTCGCCCTCTTGCGAGTCGATTTCCTGCGCCTCATCGATCTTGGCTTTGTAGAGCGCCCAGAGCATCTCGGCCGTGGTCTTTTTGGCCGAGAGCGCGATGCAAACCGTCGCCGCCACCCGCGCGGCGAGCGCGTCGATGAACAGCGCATCGAAAGCGTTGGTATCCGTGATCTTGGCGATGTAGAGCGCGCTCACCGCAGCGAGATCGGTGAGCAGCTTGTCACCCTCGCGCTTCCAGTCGGTGCGACTTGAGTGCGATATTTTCCAGATGCGCAGGCAGTCGGCTGGGATCTGGTACTGTTTCACGAACCCCCAGGCCGGCGCGGCAACGAGCTGATTAAGCGCGGCGCGCTTCATGGCGAAGCCCCAGGGGAAGGCGCGAAGGGCGGCGTTGCGTTGCTTGTGGTAGTGCTGCGCGCAGACGGTGGCGGCGGGCGTGCCATCGGGCGGGTCAATCGAGATGATCGTCGCTTCGCCGAACAGCGTCAGTGCGCTGTTGCAGATGTCTACCTCGCTTGAGGACTCAGCCACGGTTATTCCTTTGGCCTACTTTCAATGCGCTCAACAGTCTCTCCACGATAAGCCCTATCGCAAGAACGCTCTTGCCGCTCATCCTTGGATTTTCTCAGGCAGTCGAGGTAAGTGAAGTTCAAGTCGCGCTGGGTCCACGAAACTACTGTGTCCACCTTTCTGTCGTGAAATCGCCAATCGCCGAACCAAAACCAAAGTAGAACGGCGATCAGCATGGTGGGAATGCCATATCGGTCAATGACCTTACCGACCCGTTCAACTCTCCCTACCACGCCATTAGTATCCATTCGAGCTATTCCTCGGCGTTTAAAGAAAAGCGGGGCCAAGACGGCCCCGCGTGTTTCCCTCATTACAACAAGCGAGGCCGAGACTTAATCCACCACGTAGGCGAGGTAGCCTTTGATCGTCGCGGCCGCCGGGATGGTGCCACCGGCCACGCGCGAGCAGATGTTGACGCCCTTGTCCGAGTCGAACTCGAACGTCTCATCGCCGCCCACGGTGCCGGTCGGGGCGTAGGCGCCAGCCGGTGTCACGGCCTGCGCCGCATCCAGCCCGGCAAAGTTGACCGCCACCGCGACGCCGTTATTTTTTGTGTACGCTTCCCACCCAAGGTCGAGCGTGCGCGCAGCGCCGAAATCCGAATTAGCGATACGCGAGAGCGCGAGCAACACCCGCACCTTTCCGGCGGGAATCTTAATCAACCGCTGGATCGAGGCGGCGTCGCCCGCCGCCGCGCCCTGGGTGAAATCGAAGCGCGCGAAACGCACCCGCCCGTGCAGGTCGCGCGTATCGAGCATGGTCGGGGGCGTGCCATCCTGCTTCCCGATTTGCGAACTTGATTCTGTGGTAACTGCCATTGGAATAACCTCCTAAACGGGTTCGATGCTTAACCGCCCACACAGGCGACTTCGATGACCTGCTCATCCTCGATGCGCACACCGCCGAGCGACATGCAGACGTACACCTGCGTCGACATGCGCTTGTCACGCCGCGGGCCGATGTCCACCATGATGTCCTTCGGGACGCCGAGACCGATGGCGGTGCCGGCGTAGGCGTAGGCCAGCCGGTCGCCCGAGCCGTCGGTGAGCAGACGCTGCGTGCGGATGAACTTGAAGCCGAGGAAGGTGTCGAAATCGCCCTTCACCAGCGCCTTGACGGTGTTGTAATCGGCGCTCTTGATCTCGGTCGTGTTCAGGAGGCTCGTCAGCATCTTGGCTGTGACCGCGAAATAGCGCGGGGTCATCTCGTCCACCTCGGCCTCATCCATTTTCTCCTTGGCTGAAAGGAGCTTCGCGAGCGTCAGATTGGTCGCCGCCGCCGCTATCTTCTGCGCCGCCGGTAACGCGACCGACGTGGTGCCCTCCTCGCCGGTCAACGCCAAACCGCCCAAGGCGCCGATGATCTCGTCGTCTTGCGAGCGGCCCATTGCGGCCGAGCCCATCACGGCATACGAGTTCGTCGGGTCGTGGATGGTTTTGAGTTTGTCCGCCTGATCGACCAAATCACCCCAGTCGTAGTCGAACATCACCGCCGCGCGCCGTGAGTGCGGCGTGTTCATGAGCGGGGTGTCGGCGTGGCGGGTGGTGACTTTCTGTGCGGCGGTAGCGCCGATACGGTCGAAGAAGACCTTCTTGCCGACAATATCGCCGTCGTCGCGCACGGTCGAGCGCAGCCGGCTCATGCGCTGTTGGGAAAGAAAAACGACGTTGTCTTTGTACTGCTGAACGCGGTGGACGTCGATTTCGACTGACATGGTAGCTCTCCTCGAAAGTGTCTTACTTGGCCTTACGGCCACCTTTCGGATGAGCTACCCGGAACTGCCGGACCCTCCTCGCCTGTATCGCTGGCGTGGGCGCGTGCCATGTTGGCCCGCGTCAACCGGACGCGAAAGCGCTACCCGGT